>Ga0181375_1000020_pt1 | contig 139975 bp, 142 predicted proteins | sample LowvirmetaG_FD_130090 | JGI IMG/M metagenome (GOLD analysis project Ga0181375, IMG submission 130090) | Marine viral communities from the Subarctic Pacific Ocean - Lowphox_11 viral metaG | ecosystem: Environmental > Aquatic > Marine > Oceanic | place: Subarctic Pacific Ocean | collected... | reverse complement strand
TCGCGTTTCAAATGCCCGTCGAGAGTATTGATAAAATCACGACCCGTTTGACCGGTCTTGGTCGTACTGGTGACTCTTATCTTGTAGGCTCCGATTACCTTTTGCGCACGGATACTATTCACGGCTCCGGCGATGAAACTCTAAAGGTAAAAGTCACGTCTCAATCCGCGAAGAATGCTCTTTTGGGTCAGAATGGATACCTGCGTGAACCTGACGCTCTCACGGAATACGGCACCACTCACGATCAAATTTCGGCCTATTTTCCTGTGACTTACCATGGCGTGAAATGGGGGTTGATTGCAGAGCAAACAATCGAAGAAATCCTTGAACCGGCCGCGGCATTAGCTAAAACAATGGCATGGCAGGGGGCCATGATGACCGCGATCGTGGCACTCATTGCCTATTTCATAGCTCGTACAATCGCGCGACCTCTCACCCACGTAGAAACGGCAATGCGCACCGTATCCGAGGGAGATTATAGCGTGACGGTCCCCGGCACTGAACGAGGCGACGAAATCGGCATGATTGCGACCGCCCTCGATGAATTCCGTCACTCTTTGGGGCGTGCAGAACAGGCCACGCGTGATGGCCTCTTTAAAGGTGCCGCATTCGAAGGCTCTTCTGCTGCACTGATGATGATTGATACCGATTTCAACATCACCTACATGAACGGCGCAGCCCGTACCTTAATGAAGGAAAACGAAGACAACTTCCGCGTCATGTTTGGAGAGTTCGATGCCGATACAATTGTTGGATCGAATATCGATATTTTCCACAGAGAGCCTGGCCGCATTCGTGCCGTCCTGTCTGATACCTCAAAGATGCCCTTTTCGACTGATATGCGGGTCGGTGATATTCACTTCTCCTTGGTCGTAAACTCAGTTGTGAGCCTCGAAGGGGAACAGATAGGGTGTGTTATGGAGTGGCAAGATGCCACGGACATTCGCACCAACCAAGCGGTGATTTCCGCCTTGGACAGTATCCAAGTCAAAGCGGAGTTTAGCGTTGATGGTCAATTCACGAAGGCCAACGAAAATTTTGCCCGCATGGTCGGTATTGAGGTCGATGATTTGGTCGGTGTCGGCCAAGATGCAATCTTCAACTTTGATGCAGCGCTCGCAGAAAAAAATGGAGCGGTTTGGGATCGTTTGATCCAAGGTGAAAGTGTCCAAGGGCGTTTCAAACTCTTGGATCAAGAAGGCCATACCTCCATTCTCGACGGTACCTTTAGCCCGGTCACCGACGCCTCAGGCCGCCCGTTTCGAATTATTCTTCTCGGCACAGATATCACCGAGAGCCAAGCAACGATCATTGCAGCCGAAGCCGAACGTGAACGGATGCAGGCAGAGCAGGATCGCGTTGTCGAAGGATTGCGCGTCGGTCTCAAAAAGCTGGCCAGTGGTGATCTGACGTCTCGCATTGATGATAAATTTGCCCCTGAATATGAAACGCTTCGCTTCGATTTTAATGAAGCCATTGAAAACCTTTTGACTGCGATGCGCAGTGTTGTTGAAAACGCCGACATGATCCGCGGCGAAGCCTCCGAAATCTCTAATGCCGCCGATGATTTGTCTCGTCGAACAGAAAAACAAGCCGCAACCCTTGAGGAAACGGCGACAGCTTTGGACCAATTGACCTCCTCGGTTCGTTCGGCGGCTGAAGGGGCAAATCAAGCCAGTGACATGGTGGAGACTGCGAAAGCAAATGCGGAAGCTTCAGGTGTGGTCGTGCAAGAAGCCGTTGAAGCGATGAGCCAAATTGAAAGTTCTTCCAATCAGATTTCCAAAATCACATCTGTGATTGATGATATTGCCTTCCAAACCAACCTTCTGGCTTTGAATGCGGGGGTTGAAGCCGCAAGAGCCGGAGAGGCGGGGCGCGGGTTTGCCGTGGTTGCTTCGGAAGTCCGCGCACTCGCACAACGATCTTCTGAAGCCGCGCGGGAAATCAATGACTTGATTTCTAAGTCAGGTACTTTGGTGAAACGTGGTGTTGGTCTCGTCGGTGAAACAGGTGAAGCTTTGCGTGGCATTGTGAGTTCTGTTTCCGAAATTTCACATAACGTTTCAGAAATCGCAGTTTCTTCCCGAGAGCAATCTTCCGGGCTTGCAGAAATTAACGTTGCCGTCAATCAACTGGACCAAGTGACGCAACAAAACGCTGCCATGTTTGAACAAACAACGGCAGCGAGCCATTCGCTGACACGCGAAGCCGAAAACCTGATTGTGACAACATCTCGTTTCTCGATTGGAGCGAGCCAAAATGCAAAAACTGTCCGCGCCCAAAGTGTGGATCAGAGAAAAGAGGTTGTCCCGACCCCAACCGCAAAGCCAAGGCCACATGACGTCCCCGTGAAGCAGGTTGTGAATGCCGCACCACGTCCAAGTCAGCCTGTGGCCGAAGACGACTGGGAAGATTTTTAAGCAAGCAGATTGGCATAGCGCCTTAGAACGCGCCAATGCATTCAACAATTGGTTCAACGGGAGTTATGTGTGAAACCGCTACGTGTCTTGATTGTCGATGACTCAGTGACCATGCGTCGCCTCATTCGGTCTATCCTCGAAGCCGACCCCCGCCTTGAAGTCATCGCGGAAGCCGGAACCGCGCGTGAAGCGCGGGATGCTGTAAACACCTACAGACCAGATGTAATGACGCTTGATATCGAAATGCCCAACATGAGCGGGCTTGAGTTTTTGGATCGGCTTATGCGGCATCGACCGATGCCAGTCATAATGGTGTCTACCTTGACCCGAAAAGGAAGTGATGTTGCGGTTGAAGCAATGTCTTTGGGAGCAATCGATTGTATTGAAAAACCGAAAGTTGGGGCCAGTGAGGATACGTTTTCAAGGCTGGCTGATACCGTTGTCCTCGCTGCAAGGGCAAGAGTGTCCGGACCACGTCCTAAAAACCAGACGATAACGCCGCGCCAAAATCGAACATTTCACCGTATTTGTTTGATCGGGGGATCGACTGGGGCTGTTGATGCAATCGAACGCACTTTGCAGAGCTTTCCCTCTGATTGCCCCCCTACGCTTATCACTCAACATATGCCGGAGCCGTTTTTGGTAAGCTTTGCCGCACGCCTTAATCCCCTGGTCGCTCCAGAAGTCAGGCTCGCGGTCGATGGAATGCCCTTGATCCCTGGACAAGTGCTGATTGCGCCAGGGGGAGCGTATCATCTCAATATTGAGGGAAGCTCTACTTTGCGCGTGAATCTTTTTGCGGGGCCCCTTGTTTCTGGACACCGACCTTCCGTGGATTCCATGTTTCTGTCTGCCCGTCACATGGCCCACAAAGTTGTCGCGGGCATTTTAACTGGCATGGGCCGAGATGGAGCCGAAGGGATGCGCGTACTGCGAGAGGCCGGCGCGAAAACCATTGGTCAGAGCAAAGAGACATGCGTTGTCTTTGGAATGCCTCGCGTTGCCGGAGAATTGGGCGGGGTCGAAAAGTGGGCCGACCTTGACAAGTTTGGACAAGAGATCTTGCAACTTGCCGAAACTCCTATTGGTGTGAGGGCAGAATGACTACAATTTCTCAAAAAAAGACCTTAGAGAAATCCACATATATTGCTCAAGGCGAATACGCGATTGGCAATACGGAAGACACTGTCATTTCGACGATTCTTGGTTCGTGCGTTGCTACCTGCCTCTGGGATCCAGTCGCAGGTGTTGGTGGTATGAATCATTTTCTACTTCCCGACGGTCCGTCATCGCGCAGTGACGTCAGCTCATTTGGTGCAAATGCTATGGAGCTTTTGATAAATGCTCTTACGCGAGCCGGCGCAGTTCGTGGCCGTATTCGCGCCAAAGTTTTTGGCGGTGCCGAGATGTATAAGGGGTTGACCAATGCGGGGAATGAAAATGGAGTTTTTGTTCTCTCTTACCTGCAGCGCGAGGGCATTCCATGCGACAGTCAAAGCCTCGGAGGTGCGCAAGCCCGTAGGATTGAATTTATGCCGGCCCTAGGTAAGGCGAGGCAAAAGCTCGTCGCGGATTCTCGCGTGATTGAAGCTGTTCCAAAGCCTGAAAAAACGAATGATATTGAATTTTTTTAGGGCCTGTTGACGTTCATCGGAGCTGAATGATTGTTGCCGCGAGTGAGATGAAAGCGGCGAAGCTCTGATCTGTTTTGCATGACCGCATTGCGATGCCCCTGTATTCTTTGAGTTTCCCGAAGTAATTTTCGATCAGGTGCCGCCATTTGTAGGTCTCTTTGTCGAAACTCGCGGGGAAGCGCCGGTTCGATTTCGGAGGGATGACAGGGGTTATCTCCTGCTCATCAAGAGCAGATCGCAGCCAGTCGGCATCAAAAGCGCGGTCGGCGAGCAGGTGGTCGGCGCAGAGACCTTCGATCAAATCCGCAACGGCGCGCAGGTCATGCGCCTGCCCGGGCATCAGTCTGAAGTCGACGAGGTTACCGTTGACCTCGCGCCCGCCATTGGGCGCATGTAGGCCGCATCTATCAAGCGGGCATGGTGCGGCGGGCAATACCCACAGGAAGGCCGCCATTTCCCTTGCGATGGCGGTGGTGACGACTGTCGACTTTTTGCCCCGTTGGCTGAGTTTGCGATACCGCGCCGTCAGCCGAGCTTGTGCTTTCCAGGCAATGTCCTGAACTTCGGCCGATTGTTTCTGGAGGATGTAGAGCTTCTTCACTCCCGGGCGTGCTGGCAAACGATAGGTCCAAGCACCCTCGATCAGCTTATGACGAACTCGGGAATTGCCCGCCGGGGTAATCCCGCCGCGCTTGGTCGTTTTTCCCGTTGAGTATTCGCTGGGTACGAGCCCCAGATAAGCCATCAGTCTTACCGGCGTTTCAAACCGACGCACGTCCCCGATCTCGGCCATAAACGTGACGGCACTTATCAACGCCACACCCCGCAAGGCCTGTAGCGCATTCACGGCCGGGGCAAGGTCCCATTTCGGCACGAGAGCTTCGATATGTCCAGTCAGCCGGTCCAGGCGCTCCGTGGCATTGCGTTCGGCCTGCAGCATCTCCTGAAGCGCGATCTGATGCGCCGGATGATCGAAGCTCTGGCTTTGCAGCCATCGGCGATACCGCATCGTCCACGGCTTGGTCCGGTGATAGAGCCGTCCGTGGCGCAGCATGAACGCCGAAACGAGCTGACGTTTGTGGCGCTGGTCCTCTGCAGCACTTTCCCGGGCTCGGACCAGATCGCGCATTGCCTCGTGCGTTTCGTCAGGAACCCAGATCGGCGTCAGTTCCCCTGCGCGCAATAGCCGAGCCAAGCGAATGGCATCCAGCCGGTCTGTCTTTACCCGCTCTCCAGCACGCACCGGAATTAACGAAGGCGCGACCACACAACATTCGAAACCGAACGCTCGCACCTGCCGATAAAGGCCATATCCTGTGGGGCCTTACACCATGATCCACCTTAATCAGGTTGCAAACTGGTCGAAAATCTAGGGCGACCTTTCTGGAACGCCTTCAAAACCAAGCGATCTCGCCAGAGTCATCCTCGGAGAGAGCGAAGGGGGCATCAATGTTATCGAATAGTTTATGTGCAAGGTGGCGGAGGCGTATAACGTCGCTTAACGGCTCTATTTTTACGGCTTGTTCGCCATTCGCAGATGCGAGATGTCCCATGACTCTCTGGAGGTCATCCAGAGTTTGGTGAAGGCGGTCGATTGCTTGGAGGCTGCGCTGGACTGCCGGCGAGAGCGTTTTTGCTTCTGCCAATGTGGGGCCAAGTGCAATCTGCACCTCTGCGGCGAGAATAACCAAAGCAACCATTTCATCTTGGATGCGCTTATTGAGAGTCGCCATTGGAATGGCCGCCGCCTCTTCGACGGTTTGAGTGATGCCAGCGACTGTTTGGACTGCTTTCATCAAAGTTTCCCCACAATCGCTTCCATTGCCGCTCTTAAACCGGCTGGATCGAAGGGCTTTTTGAGAAAATTGTTCATTCCCAAACGCTTGCCCATGTCAATGATCTCTCGATCTGCGCGTCCAGTTATAAGAAGAAAACCGACACCTCTCGTTGCGCTATTGGAACGAAGCGCGTGCAGCAATTGTAGCCCATCCATTCCAGGCATGTTGTAGTCGGAAATGACGAGATGTACTGGAGCTACGGCCAGTTTTTGCAAAGCAGAAGGCCCGTCAGCGGCACTTGCGACATTTCGAATGCCAAATGAGTCAAGTGCATTGGCGATAAGGCCTCTACTTGTGGACATGTCATCCACGACAATGACACGAAGTTGGTCTCGAAGTGCCATTAGTTGGATCCTTTGCTATTTCTACCCTCAACAGGGCTGGATAGGGGCTCGGTACGAACAGTTTGATATGTGGTTACACCGGCACTCTTGAAAAGAGAGGTGACGCTATCGTTAATGCGTTCAGAATGTCCGAGCATCAGCCAACCGCCTTCTTCAAGCGCTTGTGCATATCGACGATAAAGACGGACTTGAGTTTCCTCATCGAAATAGATCACAACATTTCGGCAAAAGATTGCGTCAAACCTTCCTTTCATTGGCCATTCCGCATGTAGGTTCAGTTGGCGAAATGAAATCATATCTTGGATATCCGAATTCACAGTTAAAACGACTTCACCGTCCTGTTCGGATTTTCTGAAATGTTTCGCGATGATTTCGTCTGTCAGTCCCGTGGTAAGTGAGCCTTTGTACTGTGCCGATTTTGCCAAAGTTAAAACTTCGGGATCAATATCGGTTGCAAGGATTTTAAGGTTCTTCTTTGCTAAGCTTGGGTCCGCATTCAGCAATGTCATGGCAATTGAATATGGCTCTTGACCGTTTGAACACCCGGCGGACCAAATACGAACCTTCCCTCCATTTGCGAGTTTTTGGTGCAGCGATGGCAGGATTGTTTTTGCCAGGAAATCGAAGTGATGACTTTCCCGGAAAAAATGGGAAACGTTCGTTGTTAACGCCGAAATGAAGTTGCCCATCTCGGATTGATCAGTTCCTGCTTCGACAACGTCTAGATATGAATCGAAACTGGACATGCCGAGAGCGCGCAAACGTCGTGTTAAACGAGACTTAACCATAGAAATTTTCGAGGGAGCGAGTACAATACCTGCCTCTCGCAGAGCAATTTTTGCAATTCGAGCAAAAGCTTGATCCGAAATTGTGCTTTCGATCGCCGGGCGGCCTTTTATGATTGATAGCTCGCTCAAGCGACCTCCTCTCCTTGGGGCGGCATCACTGCCTCCAAGTCTAGAATGCGGATCATCCGGCCATCAACAATCGTAAGAGCAGAAACAAATGTGCGCGCGTCATCGGCGGCCAAGTCTGGCGGCGGTTGCATCTCTTCTGACGGGATCGCAAGGATGTCCGAGACGGCATCAACCATCAAGCCCGCGGTGCGACCTCCGAGGTCAACAACGATGATCACGTTGCGCTCTGTATCTTCACCGGTTTGCAACCCAAGTCTTGCGGCGAGGTCTATGATTGGGAGAACTGTGCCGCGTAAGTTTATGACTCCTTTGACAAAAAATGGCGCATGCGGTAGGGAGGTTGCTCTGGCAGATCCTCTAATTTCGCGAACCGACATGATGTCGACAGAGTAATCTTGGCCGCCAACGCGGAAGGACAACAGTTCGATCGAGGTTGCGTCAGTCTGTTTTTCGTTGTCAGTCATTGTCTTATCCTACAAGTGAATGCTGGGGCTGGCGGATTTTGGTTCGACCGGAAGCTTGGCTAACAAGATCCATGGGATCGAGGATCAACGCGATTTGTCCATCGCCGAGAATTGTTGCGGCGGCGATGCCAGGGACACGCCCATAGCTTCCCTCCAAGCCTTTGATGACGACTTGCCTCTGATCTTCGATTGCATCAACAGCGAGCGCTGCCCGGTTTCCGTCTTCTTGACCGATCAACAAGACAATTCCGCCGACATAGCTGTCTAATGGGGAGCGATAGCCAAGTTCTGCCCCGAGATCGAGAAGAGGAACAAAGCCGCCACGGATTTGAACAACATGGGTTTCTGGGCCGAGCGCTTTCAGATCTCCATCGGTCAGGGTGAGCGTTTCGAGAATGGCATTTAGGGGAACGACAAGTGTTTCATCGGCCACGCGCACGACCATACCATCGAGAACGGCAAGGGTGAGAGGGAGGGAGATTGAAAATGTTGTGCCCTTTCCCTCCTGAGAGGTGATGTTGATACGGCCACCCAGAGACTGGATTGAGCTTCTGACGACATCCATGCCAACGCCGCGACCGGACAGGTTGGAAATGGCTGAGGCGGTCGAGAATCCGGGCAAGAACAGCAGGTTGTCAATGTCGGAATCTGAAAGCTGTGCATCGGCGGGAACGAGTCCTTTTTCGATCGCTTTTTCTTTCACGCGCTCACGGTTGATGCCGGCACCATCGTCGGCCACCTCAATGACAATGCGACCCGAGCGATGCTGAGCGGTGAGGGTCACATGGCCTTCGCGTGGTTTGCCTGCTGCGAGGCGCACTTCGGGGCTTTCCAAACCATGATCGACGGCATTGCGGATCATGTGGGTGAGCGGATCCGCCAGACGTTCGATAACGGTTTTGTCGACTTCTGTGTTTTCTCCATCGGTGTGAAGTCTGACTTCTTTACCGACAGAGGCAGAAGATTCACGCACGATACGCCCCATGCGTTGAAAGAGCGATTTGATCGGTTGAGCACGGATCATCATAACGGATTCTTGGATGTCGCGCGTCAGTTGAAGAAATTCTTCCAACCCCGTTGAAACCGGAGAGTTCGGAGGCAGGCCTGCTTCTGCGACAGATTGGCTGAGCATCGCCTGATTGATGACCAATTCGCCGACCAGATTGACAAGGCGATCAATTCTTTCGAGGTCGACACGAACAGTGGCGCGCGGTTGTGTGGGCGTGCCGGTTGTTTTCGTTGGACCGCTCGTCGCGTTGGGTGATGAAAGCGAGAACTCATCCTCGGCGTCGTCGGACACCGAAGCGATTGGTGCTGATTTTACGACGGGGGCCGAAGGTGCGTTGGGCATTTCGATGTCGGCCAGCGGGGGAAGGATTGGGTCCGATGGGACCAAGGGCGTGGGTAGGGCCTGTTCCGGCTCGGGGGGGATGACAGGCGCGGATATCGCAGGAGTCAGGTCTGGAAGCGCTGTTGGCGCGGGCCCTGAGAGAGGCGAGATTTCGAGGAGGCACAGGCCGTCGACAAATTCGAAGACTTCGCGCACAGAGAGTTCCGCTTCCTCAGTGTGAACCGTTACCATCCACGACAGATACCCTGTGTCGGGGTTGAGGTGATCGAGATCAGGAAGGGCACCACATTTACAGACGACGGAGATGTCACCCAAATCGCGAAGGGCGCGGAACAGGTAGAGAGGTTCGTTGCCAGAGGCGTAAAGGGAATCTTCAGGCTTGAAAATCACCTGAAACCCTTTTGCGCCGCCAACAGGAGAGAGATCCGTGATCTCATCTTCTGTCTCAAACGCGGTTGGGAACGTGCTTAGATCAGGGAGGTCCGGCAGGTTGGGCAAACCGCCCAGATCACCACCAACATCCAGATCAAAAGAGAGGGTGGCCGGGGTGAAATCAAGCGCCTCTTCTTCTTCCTCTTCCAAGCCGACCAGCACGTCGATTTTTTCGAGCGCGGGTCCGGTGATATCCTCTGAGACGGTTTCCTCATCGCGTGCGGCGCGCACCAGGTCACCCAGAATATCGGCACAGGCAAAAAAGAGACGGATGGCTTCGGCATCGGGGACGAAACGTCCTGTGCGCACCTCATCCATGGCGGTTTCAAACCGGTGTGCAAACCGCACGAGGTCATCGAGTCCAAAGGCACCCGCACCGCCTTTGATGGAATGTACGGCGCGGAAAACGACGTTGATCGTCTCCGAGTCTGTATCGCCGTCATCCATCATTTGAAGGCCATCCTGAAGGCTTTCCAGGAGTTCTTCACATTCGATGAAGAATGAGGCGCGGATTTCTGCCATTGGGTCGGACATGAGGAACCTCTTAACCAGCAACCATTTGAAGGGCCTTGACGAGCTTGGCGGGATCGAATGGTTTTACAATCCAACCGGTCGCCCCTGCGGCGCGGGCTTTTGCTTTGAGCTCATCGGCGCTTTCGGTCGTCAGCACGAGAATGGGGATGCGGCTCCATTTTTCTTCGGAGCGCACGGCGTCGATGAAGCCAAACCCATCCATGCGGGGCATGTTGATGTCGGTGATGATGACATCCGGTTCGATGTATTCGAGGACTTCGAGGCCATGCACGCCATCTTCGGCGAGATGGGCGGTAAAGCCGGCAGAGGAGAGGGCGAGATTTAGCATATCTCGCATGGTGCGGCTGTCATCGACAGCGAGGACTTCAAGGCTCATGTCCAGGCCTCCGGTTGGGTCAGGGTTTCGGGAGAGAAGCCAAAAAGGCTCAAAATATCGACACAGCCGTCGGAGGCATTGGCCAAACGCGTGGTTTTGCCCTCAGCGGCACGGGATTTGACGCAGGACAGGATCACCTGAAGGGGCAGGCTGCCAAGATGGCGCACGTTGCTTGCGTCAATCACCAACTCAGTGTCGGTGATGGATTTCAATTCGCTCAAAAGCGGAGCCACGGATTGATAGTCGAGCCGGTCGTGGAGTTGGACATGCGTGGTCATGCAGGCGCTCCTAATTTTCGGCAGTGGAAAGACATCTAAAAATTCCCTTACATCTGCGGTCACATCGACTGGTGTAAGGGCAAGGGAGTTAAAACGAAGTTACGTTGTTCCATTTTTATTTGATCACGCAAAAAGGCTCCGAATTTTGACGTTCGGAGCCTTTTTATAAATTTTAACAGGTATTTACGGGTAGATATTGTGAATATGAGAGGCGCATCCGGTCAAGGCGGCATAGTCGTCTTCAATCACGGAAACCGAAAAGTTTTTCATGAAACCGGCAAAACGGCCCTTGTCGCGGAAGGCATCCGAGAAACCGAAAGGCTCAAGATAGGGCGCGATGTGACGCGCCACACCGCCGACCAGATAGACGCCGCCAAAGGGCAATTGGATCAGCGACAGGTTGCCCACCACAGTGCCAAGGATTTTGACAAAGAGCCGCGCGGCCTCAATGGCGCGGGGATCAGTGCCATCCTCGACACTGGCCATAATTTCGGCGGCAGATTTTTCATGCGCATCGCCCGCCTGCGTGCCCAAAAACAGATAGACCCGTTCAAGCCCACGCCCCGACAACACGTCCTCAACGGCCGGAAAACCATGTGCGGTTTCGACGAATTGGCACAGTTCAAGCTCATGTTCATTGCGGATCGGCAGGTTGGCATGACCGCATTCAGAGGGGGCCACAAACCGGCCCGTATCGGTTTCAAACACCGGCGCGGCGTTGAACCCGGTGCCAACCCCGACCACAAGACGCACCGCCTGAGGCGCGGCGGGGGCGGCGGTGATGACGGGGCGGATATTGGCCTCGTCGACAAAGCCCAAAGCGTGGCCCTGAGCCTGAAGGTCATTGAGAATGGCGACATGTTCCGCCCCCGTGGCGCGGTGCAACGTGTCGCTGTCAATCGTCCAGTCCAGATTGGTCATCGTGCCAACGCCGTCGCGCACAGGGCCGGCCACAGCCACACAGGCGCCTTTGCAATCGACGCTGTCTTCTTCGCTGATATATTGGCGCAACACCGTTTCCAGACCCGGAAACTTGCGGTTGGAATAACGCCGGATCGTGTCCGGTAAAAGATCGACCCCATGGGCCAGCGCCACACGCGTGTTGGTGCCGCCAATATCGGCCACAAGGGTCAGGGTGTCGGCAGGATGTCGGCTCATGGGTCAGCTCCGCGTCAGCATGTCTTTGAACATGTGATAAGAGGCTTTGGGGGTGCGCTGCAATGTCTCAAAGTCCACATGCACGATGCCAAAGCGTTTTTCATAGCCAAAAGCCCATTCATAATTGTCCAAAAGCGACCAATAGAAAAAGCCTTTGAGGTTGGTGCCATCCTCAATCGCCTGTTTCATCATGGCAAGGTGGTCTTGGACAAAGCCACAGCGCTCCGGGTCATTCACCACACCGTTTTGGACGTGATCCTCCCACGCCATACCATTTTCAGTCACATAAATCGGTAGAGTGCCGACATAGCGCTCCGAGAGCCACGTCAGGAAATGGTGCAGCCCCTCCGGGTAAATCTCCCAGCCCATTTGGGTTGTGGCGCGGTGCCCGGCGATCTCTTTGGTGTGCGGCCAGGCGGCGGCCTCGGGATCATGGGCGTGGATGTGGCGGGTGTAATAATTGACGCCAAGCCAGTCGAGCGGCTGATGGATCAGGGTCTTGAGATCATCCTCCCAACCTGTTGGCATATGCGGGGCAAACCCTTCGAGCGCCTCGACGGGGTAGGTGCCTTTGGTGATCGCTTCGATGAACCAACGGTTGTAGATTGCGTCCTGCACGGCTGCGGCTTTGATGTCCTCGGCTGCGTCCGAGGCTGGGGTCGGGTATTCGAAATTCAACACGATCCCCAAATTGTCCCGCCCCTTGGCGCGCAGCCGGGCCATCGCCTCACCATGTGCCTTAAGAATATGGTGCATGGCACGGGAGGTGGCGCGGATGTCGCGTTTTCCGGGTGCATGGGCACCGATGAAATGCGACAGGTAGGCGACGCACCAGGGTTCGTTGATCGTGGCGATGGAAGCCATGCGATCACCGATTTTGGCGTCGATGATCTCGACAAAATCACCAAACCAATGATGTACATCCGGGTGGGTCCAGCCGCCCAGATCGGCCAAAGCCGATGGCATTTCCCAATGATAGAGCGTCTGATGCGGCTGCAACCCACGTTCTAATATGGCGTCGGTGAGGCGGTCGTAATAATCCAAGCCCTCTTGGTTGACCTGTCCACGCCCCTCGGGAAGCACCCGCGCCCAGCTTGTCGAAAACCGGTAAGCGTCGAAATGCCCCGCCTGCAACAGGTCCATATCCTCACCATAGCGATGATATTGATCACAGGCTTTTGCGCCATCTTCGGCGTTGATCACATTGCCCGGAGTGGCGGCGAATGTGTCCCAATGGGTCGAGCCCGCGCCGCCGAATTGATGGCCTTCGACCTGATAGGCGGCCGTGGCGGCCCCGAATATAAAATCGTCCGGGAAATCTTTTCGGGTCAAAAGCTGCGGCGTTTTTGTGCGGCCCATCATGGGGAGTCCTCCGGGGGTCTTGTTTGGTTTCGGCCAGTCTGGCACCGGGTCGCCTCAAATTTTGGGGAATCTGAGATCCGGTGAGCGGCCATTTCAATGCGTCTATAACGTTTTAGGTGGAGTTCACGGGATGTCAAAGCGCTTTGATGGTTTATTTGAGATTCTTTGCCTGGATCGGGGCGTTTGGCGAAAGGCGCGGTTGTGTGGGGTCTCAGCCCTGCGGTGCGGGACCGGTGGTGTGGCCGATAATCAGCTCCGCATCCAACAGCACATGCTGCGCCGGACGGGTGGGATTGACGATCATATCCATCAAGATTTCGGCACAAATCCGTCCGGCTTGGCGCACGGAAGACCGGGTGGCGGTGTAAATCGGCTCGCTGTTGCCATTGCGCAAATAGGAGAGATCGTCATCGTGGATGATCAGCGAAACGTCTTTTCCGATTTTCAAATCCGCCGCATCAAGTGCCCGGCGCACGCCAAAGCCGACGATGATCGACGAGGCCAGGAGCGCAGTCGGCGGCTGTTCCAGAGCGAGCATTTTTGTCGTCGCTGAAAACCCATATTCCTCTGTCATTTCAGAGGAGTAACACAGGGCGTTGTCTTCGGGCACACCAGCCTGTTCAAGGGCTGTCCGATAGCCAATGCGCCGTTTCGCGGCGAAATCCATCGTTTCCAACCCGTTCAAAAGACCGATGCGACGATGACCCAGATCCAGCAAAAACTGCGTGGCGCGTTCAAAGGCGCGGGTGTTGTTCATGTCGACCCAAGAATACTCCTGTTCATCCGTCGAGCCAGATCGACCATGCACGACAAAGGGCATCCCGATCTCGCGCAACAGTTTGATGCGCGGGTCGTTTTCTTTTGGGCCATGCACGATCACCCCATCGACCGAACCTTTGGCGGCGATTTTGCGATAGGCATCTGATTCAGAGGCATCGGGCACAACCGTCAAATGCATGTCGTAATTTTCGCGCGAATAGACCTCAGAGGCACCGGCGATAAAATCGGTGAAGACCGGGTTCACCACCTCATGTTCGGTGGAGAGGGGAATCACATGCCCCACCGCATGATTGCGCCCGGTGGCCAGACCGCGGGCCCGCGTATTGGGGGTGTAATTGTGCTGTTTGGCTGCGGCTTCGACCTTTTTGCGGGTTTTTTCCGACACCTCGGGATAGCCGTTCAGGGCGCGTGACACGGTTGTCTGAGACAGGCCAAGCAGTTCTGAAAGCTGTTTGAGGTTCATGGGGCATCCATTTTATTCGCGGTGTTTTATTCGTAGTGTTTGGTTGGCTGACTGCCACGCTAGACGGTTTTTTGGCCACAGGTAAAGCGGCTTTGGACAGTAGTCGGATGTGACATTGGCCGATTTTAGGCCGTCCCATCAGAGATCTGCCGTAAGGGAAACCTTATACGGGGTATTTTCACACAGTGAACCCCGAAAGGTTTGATCGTTGTCATTGACTCTTAGGGGAACATGAGGGAATCTAAGAGCATGCCAAAGCGCTTTGGGTATTTGGAATCCATTTGATTTCTCACCTGATGACGCTAGGCTTAGTGTGCCCATGTCGGGGTATGAAAACTGGGAGGTTTACATGAAAAAGACACTTCTTACGGGGGCAGCTACTCTGGCTTTGCTCGCGGGCGCGGCGCAGGCACAAGACCTTGCTGGCCAACAATTGACGATTGCAGGCCCTTGGATCGGTGCCGACCAGGAGATGGTCGAAAAAGTGCTCGCGATTTTTGAAGAAAAGACCGGCGCAGATGTGCGTTACGTTGGGTCTGACAGTTTTGAACAACAAATTATGATCGACGCCGAATCCGGTTCCGCCCCGAACGTCGCTGTGTTCCCACAGCCGGGTCTTGCGGCAGATATGGCCAAACGTGGCTTTCTCACACCGCTGCCCGAAGGCACCGAAGAGTGGGTGAAGGAAAATTATGCGGCGGGTCAGTCGTGGATTGATCTGGGCACTTACACGGGCCCTGACGGCAACGACGCGCTTTATGGTTTTTTCTACAAGGTCGATTTGAAATCACTGGTCTGGTATGTGCCGGAAACCTTTGAAGATGCGGGGTACGACATCCCGACCTCGATGGAAGAGCTCAAAGCCCTGACCGACCAAATCGTCGCCGATGGTGAAACGCCGTGGTGTATTGGTCTGGGGTCCGGCGGTGCGACCGGCTGGCCGGCAACCGATTGGGTCGAAGACCTGTTGCTGCGCACCCAAACCCCGGATGTCTATGACGGTTGGGTCGACAATTCGATCCCGTTCAATGATCCGCGCATCGTTGAGGCGATCACAGAATTCGGCTGGTTCGCCCGCAATGACTCTTATGTGTCTGGCGGAGCAGGGGCCGTGGCCTCGACCGACTTCCGCGACAGCCCGAAAGGCCTCTTTACCTCGCCGCCGCAGTGCTACATGCACCGTCAGGCGTCCTTCATTCCGGCCTTCTTCCCCGAAGGCACGGTTGTCGGCGAAGACGCGGATTTCTTCTACTTCCCGTCCTATGCTGAAAAAGACCTTGGCAATCCGGTTTTGGGTGCTGGCACCTTGTGGGCCATCACCAATGACAGCCCGGCGGCACAAGAGTTCATCAAGTTCCTTGAGACCCCTGAAGCTCACGAAGCCTGGATGTCCCAAAGTGGCTTCCTGACGCCGCACAAAGGCGTGGACGCATCGAAATTTGGCGATGCGCCGACGGCGGCGATGAACGAGATTTTGCTCAACGCGACAACATTCCGCTTTGACGGGTCTGACCTGATGCCGGGTGGCGTGGGCGCAGGCTCGTTCTGGACGGAAATGGTCAACTACGCCGGCGGTAAATCGGCCGAAGACGTGGCGGACGATATTCAGGCCTCTTGGGATGCCCTGAAATAATCAGGCAATGTCGGGCGATCCGGGAAGATTGGTTCTCGGGTCGCCTTTGCTCTTGCGTCTTTCTCTTTGCTGCCTGTGTGTTCAGGCCAAGGGCAGGGGAGACCACAATCTGTTTTCATGGCCCCGGAAACAGATTTCGCCTCGCAAGACGCAGAACTCCTGTTACGGTTGAAAACACCGCAGCAGATGGAGCGCGGCAGTTGCGCAAAATCGCCTTTTCGTGTTCGATGGACGTAGAGAACCATCGACCCTGAGGCGGAACATAAGCGAAGATCAGTGCACCACGATGTGCTGTGAAACGACGGATTTGGAGCTCAAAGAGGCTCTCAAAGCAAAAGGAGGGGCACATGCATCCAGCAGTCCAAGGTCTTTTGACCATTGCTATCGGCGTCAGCGCCTGCATCGGCTATTTCTATTTCTCCAATGTCATCTTGGACAAAGTGATTTTTCCGACCCGTGGCAAACACGCAGGCCGAAACATCAACCGTGCCAATTTGATCCGACCTTGGTTGTTTCTGTTCCCCGCGATTGCGGCGCTGGGTCTCTATCTGGCCTATCCGGTGGTTGAGACGCTGCGCCTCTCGCTTACAGATCGCGACATGGGCGGGGCGTTTGTTGGGCTTGAAAACTACCGCAAAATGTCGATTGACCCGAAGTTCTGGGAGGCGATGCGCAACAACGCCTTGTGGCTTTTGGTCGTGCCTGCCGCCTCCACTGCGATGGGGCTTTTGGTGGCGCAACTGACCGACCGCATCCGCTGGGGTGCGATTGCCAAGTCTTTGATTTTCATGCCCATGGCAATCTCTTTTGTCGGGGCGGCCGTGATTTGGAAACTGGTCTATGACGCGCGCCCGATGGGCACCGAACAGATCGGCATTCTCAACGCGATCCTGGTCGCTTTGGGCGGTGAACCGCATACGTTTTTGACCCTGCCGTTTTGGAACAATTTTTTCCTGATGGTGGTGCTGATCTGGATTCAAACCGGTTTTGCCATGGTCATCCTGTCCGCCGCCCTGCGCGGTGTGCCCGAAGAAACGATTGAGGCCGCGATTGTCGATGGCGCCAACCCGTTTCAGATCTTTTTCAAAATCAAAATCCCGCAAATCATGGGCACGATTGTGGTGGTCTGGACGACGATCACCATCACCGTGCTCAAGGTCTTTGACATCGTCTTCGCGATGACCAACGGCCAATGGGAAACCCAGGTTTTGGCCAATTACATGTATGACAAATTGTTCCGTGCCAATGACTGGGGCGTGGGCTCCGCCGCCGCGATGGTGATCATGCTTTTGGTCACGCCGATCTTGGTGTGGAACGTCTACAACGCCCGCAAAGAAATGAAGTAAAGGACAGGACCTATGGACAATATTGCCGGCAAAAAGTCCTCCTTGACCTGGGCCGTCCACATTTCTGTGGCCGTTCTGGTCTTTCTTTGGATGTTCCCGACCGTGGGGCTTTTGGTTTCTTCATTCCGCTCAGCGGATCAAATCTCCGGCTCCGGCTGGTGGAAAGCCCTGTTCCCGCAAGAACAGAATGTGATGATCCGCACCGCCGACCCGGCGCTTCAGCAACAGATCGACGGCGCCTATGTGATCGAAGGCAACCTGTTTGAACAGGATGACCTGCCGATTGGCACCGTTTCCGTCTGGGGCACCTCCTCGCGCGACATCAATGCCTACAAGCCCGGCGACACTGCCGATCTGGGCGAGGATGGGCAATTGACCATCGCGGAGAATGGCGATTACACCCTGCTTAAAACCACAGAATTCACCGGATCGCGCGGCGAGCGCGTGTTTTTGACGGCCAAAACGCCGCCAACCTTCACATTGCAAAACTACAAAACCGTGCTGTTTTCTGGCCAGGCCACCGATAAGATGGGCAAGGCCTTCCTCAACACGTTCACGGTGACAATCCCGGCCACGGTCATCCCGATCCTGATCGCCGCTTTTGCCGCCTATGCTTTGGCATGGATGGATTTCCCCGGACGTGCACTGTTGATTGCGGCTGTGGTGGCGCTTTTGGTCGTGCCTTTGCAACTGGCGCTCATTCCATTGCTCAGTTTCCACGGCGCGGTGGTGGAGGCGACCATCGCCTTTTTAGGCACGCCAGACCCCGACAACCTGCGCCGCTTTGCCACTGTCAACGGTCTTGGACGGCTGTTGGGGTTTGAACCGGGCGAGGCGGTGTCCTCCAAGGGCTATCTTGGCGTTTGGATGGCGCATACGGGCTTTGGTCTGCCGCTGGCGATCTACCTGTTGCGCAACTATATGGTCGGTCTGCCGAAAGACATCATTGAGAACGCGCGCGTCGATGGTGCCACGGAATTTCAGATTTTCACCAAAATCATCCTGCCGCTGTCCTTCCCGGCGCTGGCGTCTTTCGCGATCTTCCAATTCCTGTGGACATGGAACGACCTCTTGGTCGCTTTGGTGTTCCTGATCGACAGTTCCGGCGACACCACGGTGATGACCCGCCAGATCGTCGAACTTCTGGGCACACGCGGCGGCAATTGGGAAATCTTGGCCACGGCGGCCTTCGTGTCGATCGCGGTGCCGCTGACCGTCTTCTTCTTTATGCAAAAATACCTCGTCCGCGGCCTGCTGGCCGGGTCGGTGAAATAATCAGCAAAATAATCAAAGAGCATCTTGCATGAACGTTATCTCCTCCTCCCCCATGAAACCCTTTACGCGCGAAAAAGATTGGTGGCGCGGCGCGGTGATCTATCAGATTTATCCGCGCTCCTTTCAGGACAGCAACGGCGACGGTATTGGCGACCTGTTGGGCATTGTCCAACGCTTGCCCTATATCGCCTCTCTGGGTGTTGACGCGATCTGGATTTCGCCGTTCTTCACCTCGCCGATGAAGGATTTCGGCTATGACGTCTCGGATTATTGCGACGTGGACCCGATGTTCGGGCATCTGTCCGATTTCGACGCACTGATCGACACGGCGCACCAATATGGCGTCAAGGTTCTCATTGACCTCGTGCTGTCGCACACTTCGGATCAACACCCGTGGTTCAAGGAAAGCCGCAGCTCGCATGACAATGACAAGGCCAATTGGTACGTCTGGGCCGATGCCAAACCCGACGGCACACCGCCGAACAACTGGCTGTCGATCTTTGGCGGCTCTGCCTGGCAATGGGACGCGGGACGGATGCAGTATTTCCTGCACAATTTCCTGACCTCGCAGCCGGATTTGAATTTCCACGAACCGCAGGTGCAGGACGCCCTTTTGGATGTCGCCGAATTCTGGCTTCAGCGCGGGGTGGACGGGTTCCGTTTGGACACGATCAACTTTTACACCCATGACGCCGAGCTGCGCGACAACCCGCCGCTCAAACCCGAAGAGCGTCAGGCCAAAACCGCCCCGGCGGTGAATCCCTATACCTGGCAAAACCACATCTACGACAAATCACGGCCCGAGAACCTTGTGTTCCTGCGCAAGCTGCGCGCGGTGATGGAACCCCATAATGCGGCGGCCGTGGGCGAGGTGGGCGATGACCAACGCGGCATGGAGATCCTTGGCGAATACACCAAGGGCGATGATCTCATGCATATGTGCTACGCGTTTGAGCTGTTGTCGGGCGACACCCCGTCACCGAGCTATATCAAAGGCGTGATGGACCATTTCAACGCGGTGGCTGCGGATGGCTGGGCCTGTTGGGCCTATTCCAACCACGATGTCGTGCGCCACATGACGCGGTGGAAGCTCAACGCGGCAGGCGCGCGCGCCTTTACCACTTTGATGATGTGCCTGCGCGGCTCGGCCTGTATCTATCAGGGCGAAGAACTGGGTCTGCCGGAGGCCGAACTGGCCTTTGAAGACCTGCAAGACCCCTATGGCATCCAATTCTGGCCGGATTTCAAAGGCCGCGATGGCTGCCGCACGCCGATGGTGTGGGAGCGCTCAAACCATCACGGCGGCTTTTCCAATTCCGGGCAGACATGGTTGCCGGTGAGCGCCGATCATCTGCCATTGTCTGTGGCGCAGTCAGAAGAAGAGCCGGGTGCCTTGCTGCATCACTACCGTCGCGCGATTGCCTTTCGTCATGCGCATCAGGCGCTCAAAACCGGGGATATGGTGGATATGCGGGTTGAGGACACCTGTTTGATCTTCACCCGCAAGAATGACGAAGAGGAGCTGTTTTGTGCCTTCAACCTGTCGGATCAACCGGCCACGTTGGAGACGCCAAAGGGCGATTGGTATCAGGTCGGCAGCGAATTGAATTCCGCCTCGCCGATGGAGGACGGAAAACTGCATCTTGGACCGTGGCAACCGGCAATCATGCTGCGCGAAAAAATCTAAGAGGCGAGGGGAGAGAGACCATGGCAGATCTGAAATTGGAACGTGTCGCCAAGACCTATGGCGGCAAAGTCGAAGTCCTCAAGGACATCAATCTCGACATCAAAACCGGCGAGTTGATCGTGTTCGTCGGCCCGTCGGGGTGCGGCAAATCCACGCTTTTGCGGATGATTGCGGGGCTGGAAAAAATCTCTGGCGGCACGTTTGAGATTGATGGCGAGCGGATGAACGATGTGCCGCCCGCCCAACGCGGCATCGCCATGGTGTTTCAATCCTATGCGCTTTACCCGCATATGACGGTCTATGACAACATGGCGTTTTCGTTGAAAATTGCCAAGAAATCCAAAGAAGAGATCGACGCGGCGGTGACCAAAGCCGCAAAGATTTTGCAGCTTGACGACTATCTGGACCGCCTGCCCAAGGCGCTCTCGGGCGGGCAACGTCAACGGGTCGCCATTGGCCGCGCCATCGTGCGTGACCCGAAAGTCTATCTATTTGACGAACCGCTCTCCAATCTGGACGCCGCCCTGCGCGTGGCCACCCGTTTGGAGATTGCCCAGCTCAAAGAGTCGATGCCAGACAGCACCATGGTTTATGTCACCCACGATCAGGTTGAGGCCATGACCCTGGCCGACCGCATTGTGGTTTTGGCCAACAAAGGCATCGCACAGGTCGGCAGCCCGCTTGATCTCTATGAACGTCCTGACAATGAATTCGTCGCGCAATTTATCGGCTCTCCGGCGATGAATTTGTTGCCCGGTGAAATCATCGAAACGGGGGCGCTGACCAAGGTCAAACTTGACGGTGAAGGCATTGCCATTTCCGCGATCCCGACCCAGGCCTCGGACATGGGGCGCAAGGTGAATGTCGGTGTGCGGCCTGAGGACATGGTGCTGACGGATGAGTTGGCCATCCTGAACGGCACGGTGGATATTGTTGAGGCTTTGGGTGAGGTGACGCTGTTGTATTTCGTGCCCGAGCGTGGCCACGATCCTTTGATTGCGAAACTCCCCGGCATCCACAACAACCTGCGCGGCACCGAGGTCAAACTCACCGCCGATCCCGCAAAGGTCCATCTTTTTGCCGATGGTCTGACCCTGCGGCCCAAAGACTAAGCCCCAAAGATAGCCACAGATCCTGCGATAAAGGACAGCCCTCGGGCTGTCCTTTTCGTGTGGGGCGCTCACAAAGGCAAATGCCCCGCGACATCACGGCGCTGCGCAATGCCTTCCTCTGGGCCGGGCAGGGTGGTATTCAACCCCTGCAATATCTGCGCGAAAGGCCCGAACATGTCGCACACCCCGCCCCGCATCATGCCCAAACCGTTCAACACCGCGCCAAAAGGCATTTGGCGCGCCACGCCGCCGGCGATTTTCCCGCCGATCATGGGGCTCTTGGGCCTTGGCCTTGCGTGGCGCAACGCGGCCAAAGTCATGCCTGCGCCCGAATGGATCGGGGAAATGATCTTGGGTGCGGTGTCGCTTTTATATGTCTTTGCACTTGTGGCCTATTTCGCCAAAGTTGTGCGCCGTCCGGGCGTTGTCGCCGATGATCTGCGTATTTTACCGGGTCGGGCGGGGTTGTCCGCCGGGGCGGCGAGCGGGTTTTTGTTTGCGGCCGTGCTTGTGCCTTATTCGGTCGCATTCGCCAAAACCGTCTTGGTTCTTGCCCTCGCGGCCCAAGTCATCGTGGCGCTCTTGACCATCCGCTCCTTCGCGCTTGGCCCGGTCGAACAACGCCGGGTCACGCCGGTGTGGCACCTGACCTTTGTCGGCTTCATCATCGCGCCCTTGGCCGCTGTGCCTTTGGGCTGGATCAACCTGTCGCAGTTCATCTTTGCCACCACCTTGCCGATAGCCGCCGCGATCTATGTGATCTCTGCCGTGCAATTTGCCAAATCCGATGTGCCGCCGCCGCTGCGCCCACTCTTGGCCATTCACCTGTCACCGCTCTCGCTCTTTGGTATCGTTGCGACGCTTTTGGGCTATACCACGCTGGCCGTGGCCTTTGCCTGGGTGGGTCTCACCGTTTTCATCGTGGCGCTTTTGGCGATCCGATATTTGACCAAAGGTGACTTTTCGGCGCTCTGGGGGGCTTTCACCTTTCCTCTGGTGGCCTTTGTCAATCTGATGCTCGCCGCCGCCACACTCTCGCCCACACCGTTTCGCGTGATCGGCGGTTTGGTCTTGGTCGCGGCCTCCTTGGTGATCGTCTATATCGCCGCCAAAATCATACAGCTTTGGACCAAAGGCAAACTGTCCAAAGCCACCAACGCGGCCTCTGTCTGAGGCCTCAGCGGCTTTGAAATCGACGCTATAGGGCCGCTTCCAACTGGGGTGCGGCCCTAAATATTGCGTGATGCGTCACGAAAAACGGCAAAACGCCCTTTCCATAGGGGGGCATCCATGTAATAGGGACGTGCCAAACCGTATCCCCCATGGAGAGACCCGATGGAGATTCGCGAGGCCCTTACCTTTGATGATGTTTTGCTGGTTCCTGCGGCCAGTTCTGTCCTGCCCTCAACGGCAGACACAGGGACATTTGTCACCAAATCAATCCGGCTGAACATCCCTTTGATGTCCTCGGCCATGGACACGGTCACCGAAGGCCGCATGGCCATCGCCATGGCCCAGATGGGCGGGATCGGTGTCATCCACCGCAACCTCGACATCAAACGGCAATCCGACGAGGTGCGCCGGGTCAAACGCTTTGAAAGCGGGATCGTGTATAATCCGATCACCCTGACCGCCGATCAAACCATCGCGGATGCCAAGGCACTCTGCGCGCAGTATAATTTTACCGGCTTTCCAGTGGTTGACGCGGACCGGCGCGTGGTCGGTATCGTCACCAACCGGGATATGCGCTTTGCCACCTCTGACAACACGCCCGTGTCGCAGGTGATGAGCTCCGACAACCTTGCGATCCTGCACGAGCCAGCGGATCGTGACGAGGCGATTTCGCTGATGAAAGCGCGTCGGATCGAAAAGCTTTTGGTCACCGATGCCAATGGCCATCTGACCGGGCTGTTGACCCTCAAAGACACCGAACAAGCCGTGCTGCACCCTTCTGCCTGCAAAGACGACCTTGGCCGTTTGCGCGTGGGCGCGGCGACGACCGTGGGCAACGAGGGCTTCGATCGTTCCGTGGCGCTGATTGATGCGGGCTGTGACCTCATCGTCATCGACACGGCGCATGGTCACTCCGAAGGTGTTGCCATGGCGGTCGAGCGGTTGAAAAACTACCGCGAAGACGTTCAGGTCATCGCCGGAAACGTCGCCACAGCCGCCGCCACCAAGGCGCTGATTTCGGCGGGCGCGGATGCGGTCAAGGTCGGTATTGGTCCGGGTTCGATCTGTACCACGCGCATGGTCGCGGGGGTGGGTGTGCCACAACTGACCGCGATCATGGATTGCGCCAAGGCGGCGGGCGATGTGCCGGTGATCGCAGACGGCGGCATCAAATTCTCCGGCGATTTTGCCAAAGCCATCGCGGCGGGGGCCTCTGTGGCCATGGTCGGCTCGATGATTGCGGGCACGGATGAGTCTCCGGGCGAAGTCATCCTCTACCAAGGCCGCTCCTACAAAGCCTACCGTGGCATGGGGTCCTTGGGGGCCATGGCGCGCGGCTCGGCGGATCGGTATTTCCAAAAAGACGCGGCCTCTGACAAACTCGTGCCCGAAGGCATCGAAGGCCAAGTCGCCTACAAAGGCCCGGCGGGCGCTGTGATCCACCAAATGGTTGGCGGTTTGCGCGCGGCCATGGGCTACACCGGCTGTGCCACCGTGGCGGAGATGAAAACCAACTGTGGTTTCGTCAAAATCACCGGTGCGGGCCTGAAAGAAAGCCACGTGCACGACGTGCAAATCACCCGCGAAAGCCCGAACTACCGCGTCGGCTGAGGTGGTTTTGACCAAATCAAACGGGGGCTTGGCGCAGATCGCGGTAAGTCCCCGTTGCTTTTTCATATGGAACCTGTTTTCGCTACATCATGACACCAGCCGCTCGCCTTTCCGCCGCAATCGAAATTCTGGATGACGTTCTCGTCGGCGAAAATGCCGAACGGGTGCTGACAACATGGGCGCGCGGTCACCGCTATGCCGGCTCGAAAGACCGCGCCGCGATCCGCGATCTGGTCTTTGATGCGATCCGCTGTCTGCGCTCTTATGCCTGGCTCGGTGGGGCCGGGGAACGCCCCTCCGGTCGGCAATTGATCCTGGGCGCGTTGCGCGCGGCGGGCACCGATCCCGACACGCTTTTTTGCACCGACCGCTTTGCTCCGCGCCCCTTGCACGAAGGCGAACGCGAGCTTCCCGCGCCGCTTGAAACCGCGCCGCGCGGTGTGCGATTGGATTGCCCGGACTGGCTTTTGCCACTTTATGACGCCAGTTTGGGCGCCGATGCGGATGCCGTACTTGAGCTGTTGCGCCATCGCTCCGAGGTGTTTTTGCGGGTGAATCCGCGCAAGGCAACTTTGGACACGGCCCGTGAGGCTTTGCACAAAGACGACATTGACGCGGTGCCGCATCCTCTGTGCGACTCCGCGCTCAAAGTCACCCGCAACGCCCGTGCTGTGGCCCGGTCTCAGGCCTATCTCACCGGTTTGGTTGAGATTCAGGATGTTGGATCTCAGGCGATCCTTGATGTTTTGCCGCTGGAACCCGGACAATCCGTGTTGGATTATTGCGCCGGGGGCGGGGGCAAAGCCTTGGCCATCGGCGCGCGCGCCGATGTGGTTTTGACCGCTCATGACATTGATCCCGCCCGGATGCAGGACATCGCCCCACGTGCGTCCCGCGCCGGGATTGACATCACTTTGGCCCGCACCTCTGAATTGGCCAAGGCCTATGATCTGATCCTCTGCGATGTGCCCTGTAGCGGGTCTGGTGCGTTTTCACGCAGCCCACAGGGCAAATGGGCGCTGACAGAAAACCGGCTGTCGCATTTGGTGCAAATTCAGGCGGATATTCTGGACGAGGTTGCGCCGCGCGTGCGCCCCGGCGGCCATCTGGCCTATGCCACCTGTTCGCTTTTCAAAGTCGAAAATGATGATCAAGTGGCCAAATTCGCCGCGCGCCACCCCGAATTCTCCCTGCGCATGAGCCGCCATGTCAGCCCGCTTGAGGGCGGTGACGGATTTTTCATCGCGGTGTTTCAGCGCGCGGTTGTGCTCTGACGCGCTGATGTGCTCTGAGGTGACGTTTAAAACCCTCATTTGGGGCAATAAAGGTTAACAATACAACTTTACCGATAGTTTTTCGGTGTCTATCCTCCTTCCAACCTCCGCTCTTAAAGCGTCATTAACCAAATCATCGCACAAGAGAGGAACGGATCGGGATCGACCCGATTCACCGGACAGTCTGGGGCATTCTGCTCCCAAAGCCGCGTGCATCGCACGTTTAGAATTGCGTGCACTGCACGTTTAGAATTGCGTGCACTGCACGACGAGGGGGGATATGTGACGAGCGTCAGCATGACAGCGGGCCCATTGTCGAAACAGGCCGAGCGCCTTGCTCCTTATAGTATGACCATTGCCATTGGCGGGCTTTTGCTCTGTGGCGCGGCTCTGGTGTTGCCGCTGCCGCGATTTGGTCTTTTGGCTTTTGGTACGGGGGCGGTCTTGCTTTGGGCGGCCATTCTGGTGCGCCTGCTGACCCATCTGCGCAAAACCGCGCGTAAACGTGTGCACAACGCCCTTGCCCAATTTGTGGCCAATGATGCGGCGCCCTGTTTCACCACGGATCTTGATGGTGTGATCGGCTATGAAAACCGGGCGGCCATCGGTCGGTTTGGCGGGCGCGGCGGAGAGACGCTTTTGACCGCCCTTGAGGATCTTTTTGCCGCCCCCGCCACCACTTTGGCGCGGCTGCAATCGCGGGCTTTGGCCAAAGGCAGCGCGCGCGAAGATGTGGTGATGCGCCACAGCCATGTGCGCCTGGGTGTGCATATGATCGGCGAGGACGGGTTTTTATGGCGCTTGGACGATATGGTCGAAAAGGGCAGCACCCTGGACGGCGAGGCTTTGGCATTGCCGATGATGACCCTGAGCAAAAACAATGCGGTGCTGTTTATGAACGAGGCCATGCGCCGCTTGATCGGTCATCGCGAAAAGTCCTTGGACCGGGTGGTGACCGACCTGCCGCTCCGCCATGGTGATGTGCATGTTTTGTCGGGTGCAGAAGGGCGCGTCTATGCCCGTGTGGCCCAGTTTGAAACGGGCGGCTCTGGGCGTAAAGAAGTGTATTTCTTGCCGGAAAAAACCCCCTCCGTGGGTGAATGGGACGCCTTTGATGCGTTGCCTGTGGCGCTTTTGAAAGTGTCTGTCGATGGTCGGATTTTACAATCCAACCGACCCGCGCGCGAACTTTTGTCGATCATGGCCCATGATCAACTCAGACTCGGCGATTTGGTCGAAGGGCTGGGGCGACCTGTGCAGGATTGGGTGACGGATGTGGCCATGGCGCGGGCGCGCAAGCCGGAATTTGTCCGCGCGGCGCGGCCGCAAAACGACACATTCCTGCAAATCACCCTGAGCCGGGTCGAAGGCAAGGGGGATGAGATCGAATTGATCGCGGTGCTCTCAGATGCAACCGAGCTCAAATCGCTTGAGGCGCAATTTGTTCAAAGCCAGAAAATGCAGGCCATCGGTCAGTTGGCCGGCGGCGTGGCGCATGATTTTAACAACCTTTTGACGGCCATTTCCGGCCATTGTGACCTGTTGCTATTGCGCCATGACAAGTCCGACCCGGATTATGGCGATCTGGTGCAAATCCACCAAAACGCCAATCGTGCCGCGTCGCTTGTTGGTCAATTGTTGGCCTTTTCACGCAAACAGACCCTCAAGCCCGAGGTCATCGACCTGCGTGATACCCTGTCTGATCTGACCCATTTGCTGAACAGGCTGGTCGGGGAGAAAGTGACCCTTACCCTCAGTCACGATGCCGGTTTGTTGCCGATCCGGGTCGACAAACGTCAACTTGAACAAGTGATCATGAACCTTGTGGTGAACGCCCGTGACGCCATGCCGACGGGTGGAGAGATCAAGGTCGAAACCCGTAACGAAGTGTTGCGCCAAGCCTTTACCCGAGATCGGGCCACGGTGCCCGCGGGCGAATATGTCGTGGTCAGCGTCTCAGATCAGGGGGTTGGCATTCCGCCTGAGCGGTTGCAAAAAGTGTTTGAGCCGTTTTTCACCACCAAACGGACGGGCGAGGGCACGGGCCTGGGCCTATCGACGGCATACGGGATCATCAAACAAACCGGGGGGTTTATCTTTTTGGACTCCGTGGTCGGGTCCGGCACCGCCTTTACCATCTTTCTGCCTGCGCATACCGCGCGGGCTGAGGCGGTGGTTGAGGCGGCAACCAAACCGATTCCTGATGCATCTGTGCCCGCCGAGCGCGGCTCCGGGGTGATTCTTTTGGTCGAAGACGAGGCGCCCGTGCGTGCCTTTGCCTCGCGCGCCTTGCGGTTGCGGGGCTATACGGTGATCGAGGCGGAAAATGCCGAAGAGGCTTTGGAAACGCTCGAAGACAGCAGCCTGCATATTGATGTGTTTGTCTCTGACGTGATCATGCCGGGGATGGATGGGCCAAGCTGGGTCTCGGAGGCCCTTAAAACCCGGCCCGATGTGAAAGTGGTGTTTGTCTCGGGCTATGCCGAGGATCATTTCACGGAACAACAGGCGCGCATCCCCAATTCGGTGTTCCTGCCCAAACCGTTTTCCCTGTCGGAACTGACGGCCACGGTTCAGGCGCAGTTTTATTAAAGATGAGACGGTGTTTCCTTTGGTCTACCGGAAAATTTCCGTACATAAACAAAGATATATCTGTCTATAAAATTATTTTTAAGCAGTTCTTTCGCGGTAAACGATTTGTTAAATATTAGCAGTGCAATTTATCTTTAAATTGGAATGTTAAGAATTGAGTTGAAATGTTCTCTTTTTGTCCCCATAAAGATCCGTGAGAACAAGAGGCGAACAAGAACAGTCCCCAGACCGCCGCATGAGGTGACTTATTTGCACCCGTTGCCGCGCGAGATTTGGTGTGAAATAAGGAAGTGAACAATGGCTACGGCGGCGAACATGACCAAAAAAGATGGCGAAAAGCAAAAGGCGCTCGACAGTGCGCTGGCGCAAATTGAGCGGCAATTTGGCAAGGGCTCGATCATGCGCCTTGGCGCGGACAACCCGGTGCAAGAGATTGAATCCACCTCGACAGGCTCGCTTGGTCTCGACATCGCGCTTGGCATTGGCGGCATTCCGAAAGGCCGGATCGTTGAAATTTACGGCCCGGAAAGCTCTGGTAAAACCACGCTGACGCTGCATTGCGTCGCTGAAGAGCAAAAGAAAAACGGCGTTTGTGCCTTTGTCGATGCCGAACATGCGCTTGATCCGATCTATGCCCGCAAACTGGGCGTGAATTTGGACGAGCTGTTGATTTCCCAACCCGACACCGGTGAGCAAGCGCTTGAAATCGTGGACACTTTGGTGCGCTCCGGCGCGGTGAACCTTGTGGTGGTCGACTCGGTTGCGGCCTTGACGCCGAAATCCGAGCTTGAAGGCGACATGGGTGACAGCTCGGTCGGTGTACACGCGCGTTTGATGTCGCAGGCGATGCGCAAACTCACCGGTTCGATTTCACGCTCCAAATGCACCGTGATCTTCATCAACCAAATTCGGATGAAAATCGGCGTCATGTTCGGCTCGCCCGAAACCACGACCGGTGGCAATGCGTTGAAATTCTACTCTTCGGTGCGTCTGGACATTCGCCGCATCGGCGCGATCAAGGATCGCGACGAGGTGGTCGGCTCTGAAACCCGTGTCAAAGTCGTCAAAAACAAAGTTGCGCCGCCGTTCAAACAGGTGGAATTCGACATCATGTATGGCGAAGGTATCTCCAAAACCGGCGAGCTTTTGGACCTTGGGGTCAAAGCGGGCGTGGTCGATAAATCCGGCGCGTGGTTCTCCTACGGCGATGAGCGCGTGGGACAGGGGCGTGAAAACGCCAAACGGTACTTGAAAGAAAACCCGCAAATTGCACTTGAGATCGAAGATAAAATCCGTGCGGCGCATGGGTTGGATTTTGATCTGGGCGCGGAATTTTCCCATGACGACATCGTCGATGACGAGGCTGACGAGGCATAAGAGTGCGGGATCGGGCTTAGGCCGCCGAAGGACCCAAAGGTTTTCAAGTGAAGAGGGGCCGGAACCATCGCGTTTCGGCCCTTTTCCTATGCGCGGTTATGGACAGGATCGCACAGGGGCGGTAAACCGTCCTGAACGCCAAATCTGGCGGCCCAAAAACGCCTGTAAGGATGAGCCCAACATGCCCAGCGTGAACGATATCCGCTCCACCTTTCTCAACTATTTCGAACGCAACGGTCATAAGGTTGTGGACAGTTCGCCGCTTGTGCCGCGCAACGATCCGACGTTGATGTTCACCAACTCCGGCATGGTGCAGTTTAAAAACTGTTTCACCGGGGTGGAGAAACGCGATTATGTCCGCGCAACCACGGCACAAAAATGTGTGCGCGCCGGCGGCAAACACAACGATCTCGACAATGTCGGCTACACCGCGCGCCACCACACATTCTTTGAGATGCTGGGCAATTTTTCCTTTGGCGACTACTTTAAAGACGACGCCATTCCCTTTGCCTGGGAGTTGATCACCAAGGATTTTGGTATCCCCAAGGACAAACTCTACACCACCGTCTATCACACCGATGACGAGGCCTTTGAGATCTGGAAAAAGGTTGGTGTGCCGGAAGAGCGGATCATCCGCATCGCCACCTCTGACAACTTTTGGCAGATGGGCGACACGGGGCCGTGCGGGCCGTGTACAGAGATTTTCTATGACCACGGCGATCACATCTGGGGCGGTCCTCCGGGCAGCCCTGAGGAAGATGGCGACCGGTTCATTGAGATCTGGAACGTCGTGTTCATGCAAAACGAAAAATTTGCCGATGGCACGATGACCGAACTCGATATGCAGTCGATCGACACCGGCATGGGGTTGGAGCGCATCGCGGCGCTGTTGCAGGGCAGCCACGACAACTATGACACCGACCTGATGAAGGCGCTGATTGAGGCTTCGGCCCATGCGACCTCGGTCGATCCCTATGGCGACAAAAACGTCCATCACCGGGTGATTGCCGACCATTTGCGTTCGACCTCTTTCCTGATCGCCGATGGCGTGATGCCGTCCAATGAGGGCCGTGGTTATGTGCTGCGCCGGATCATGCGCCGCGCTATGCGCCACGCGCATCTGTTGGGCGCGAAAGACCCGATCATGTACAAGCTGGTGCCCGAACTGGTGCGCCAAATGGGCGAGGCCTACCCGGAATTGCGTCAAGGTCAGTCGATGATCGAAGAGACTTTGAAGCTTGAAGAAACGCGCTTTATCAATACGTTGGATCGCGGTCTGAAACTTTTGGACGAAGAATTGTCCGGCCTTGAAGAGGGTGCCAACCTTCCGGGCGAAGCGGCGTTCAAACTCTATGATACCTATGGTTTCCCACTCGATTTGACCCAGGACGCGCTGCGCGAACAGGGCCGTGCGGTCGACACCGCAGGCTTTGACGCCGCCATGGCCGAACAAAAAGCCAAGGCCCGCGCGGCCTGGTCCGGGTCGGGTGAGACGGCGGATGCGACCGTGTGGTACGACATCGCCGAAGAGCATGGCGTGACTGAATTTTTGGGCTATGACACCGAGACCGCCGAAGGTCAGGTGATGGCTCTGGTCAAAGGGGGAGGCTCTGTCGCGTCTGCGACGGCTGGCGACGAGGTCATGGTCGTGGTCAACCAAACGCCGTTTTATGGCGAAAGTGGTGGCCAAGTTGGTGACATGGGGCTGATCCGCGTTGACGGCGGCGCGGTGGACGTGACCGACACGAAAAAGGTGGCTGGCGTGTTCATTCACATCGGCAAAGTCACCACCGGCATGATCAAAACCGGGCAGGCGGCCGAGCTGATCGTCGATCATGCCCGCCGGACCGCGATTCGCGCCAACCACTCCGCCACGCATCTATTGCACGAGGCGCTGCGCGAAACGCTGGGCTCGCATGTGGCACAGCGCGGGTCTCTGAATGCGCCGGATCGGTTGCGGTTTGATTTTAGCCACACCAAAGGCCTGAGTGCGGAAGAACTGCGCAAGGTTGAGGAGGATGTGAACGGCTACATCCGTCAAAACACCCCGGTCGAAACCCGGATCATGACGCCCGATGACGCCCGCGCGATTGGGGCACAGGCTTTGTTCGGCGAGAAATACGGTGACGAAGTGCGCGTGGTCTCCATGGGCCGCGCCGACACCGGCAAGGGCGCGGATGGCATGACCTATTCGCTCGAACTGTGTGGCGGCACCCATGTCAAACGCACCGGCGACATCGGCCTGTGCGTGATTTTGGGTGACAGCGCGTCAAGCGCGGGCGTGCGCCGGATCGAGGCGTTGACGGGCCAAGCCGCACTTGACCATCTGGCCGAGGCCGCGAACCGCGCGGAAGTGATCGCAGCGGCGCTGAAAACCCCGGTGGGGGAGGTCGTGGAGCGGGTCAAAACGCTGGCCGAGGAACGCAAGAAGCTCGAACAAGAGGTGGCCAATCTCAAACGTGAATTGGCCATGGGCGGCGGGGCCAAAGGCGCAGTGGAGGCCAAAATGATCAACGGCATCCCCTTCCTCGCGCAAGCGCTTGAAGGCGTGTCGGGCAAAGACCTGCGCGCGTTGATTGACGCCCATAAAACCAACCTCGGCTCTGGCGTGATCTTGTTGATCACCGAAGAGGATGGCAAGGTCGCGGTGGCCTGTGGCGTCACCGATGATCTGACCGCAAAAGTCTCTGCGGTTGACGTGCTCAAGGCCGCTGTGCCTGCCGTCGGCGGCAAAGGCGGCGGTGGTCGCCCGGATATGGCGCAGGGCGGAGGCAAGGATTTCTCCGGTGCCGACGCTGCCATTGCCGCCGCTGAAACCCTGTTGAAAGGATAAGATATGCCAGCCCTTTGGATCGCCCATGTGACCGTCACCGATGAGGAGGCTTATGGCAAATATGCCAAACTCGCCGGTCCTGCCATTGCCAAACACGGTGGCAAATTCATCGCCCGTGCGGCGCGCTATGTGCAGCTTGAGGGCAAAGATCGTCCGCGCAATGTGGTGGCAAAATTCGACACGTTGGAAGCGGCGGTCGCCTGTTACCATTCGCCCGACTACCAAGAGGCCTTGAGCCATGCCAAAGGCGCGTCCGAGCGCGAGCTTTTGGTGGTTGAGACCGAAGAGTAATCGGATCACAGCCTATGAGGTGGCGCGGGAGAGATCCCGCGCCGTTTTATGTGGAATACGGATTTTTCGGCCCGCGCTCCTCAGAAAGCGTGTTTGTGCGCTCGGTCACCAAGGCCTCGATCGCATCGGCCAGATGTTCGGTGTCTATGTGATCGTCACCCGCCGCCACGCGGATCAGATGGGCGCGATGCAACACGTCCGTGTGGGTGAACCCCAAAGGCGGTTCAAAGCGGTAGCTGGCCAATTCCACCAACATCCCATTCGGTTCGCGGAAATAGATCGAGTCCATAAAACCGCGATCTTTCGGCCCGGAATGTGTGATCCCGCGCGCATTGAGCCGCGCAACGATGTGATCGAAACTGACTTTTGAGACATTGAACGCCAAGTGATGCAAGGAGCCGGGGCCTTGGTCGATGCGGTGGCGGCCCGGTCTGCGATCCTCTGAGGTGAAGACGGTGATCAACCGCCCGTCGCCCGGATCGAAATACAAATGCCCCTGTTGCGCATCATCGAGATTGGGTTGTTCAAAGACAAAGGGCATGCCCAACACACCCTCCCAAAAGTCAATCGAGCTTTGCCGGTCCGCGCCGGTGATGGTGATGTGATGCACACCTTGGGTTTGGATTTTTTTCATCTGACGATCCTCCGTTTGCCCATTATATAGGAAACTTTGGATTTGGGCGCAGTCCCCGTGGCCGCACAGAGTCTGCGCGCCAAAGCGAAAGGCCCGCGTTTTCACACGGGCCTTTATATACTCAGTCTGAAACGTCTGAGCCTTAGGCTTTGGACGATTTCGCGTGGCGTTTGCGTTCGTTCGGATCGAGGTAACGCTTGCGCAAACGGATCGCTTTCGGTGTCACTTCGACCAGCTCGTCATCGTCGATATAGGCAATCGCCTGTTCCAAGGTCAGTGTCACCGGGGTGGTGAGGCGCACGGCCTCATCGGTGCCCGACGCACGGACGTTGGTCAGTTGTTTGCCCTTGAGCGGGTTCACTTCGAGGTCATTGTCACGGCTATGCTCGCCAATGATCATGCCCTGATAGACATCGGCCTGAGCGCCGATAAAGAAGTGACCGCGATCTTCGAGTTTCCACAAAGCGTAGGACACGGCCTGACCGCTGTCCATGGAGATCAAAACGCCTTGGCGACGGCCCGGAATGTGACCTTTATAAGGGGCCCAATCGTGGAACACGCGGTTCAAAACGCCAGTGCCGCGGGTGTCGGTGAGGAATTCGCCGTGATAGCCGATGAGACCACGCGACGGCACATGCGCGATGATGCGCGTTTTGCCGTTTTGTTGCTTCATCTCGGTCAGTTCGCCTTTGCGTGCGCCGGTCAGCTTTTCGATCACAGCACCCGAGTATTCGTCATCGACGTCGATGGTGACTTCTTCGATCGGCTCAACTTTGACGCCGTCCAGTTCGCGCATCAAAACCTGCGGGCGGGAGATCGACAGTTCGAACCCTTCGCGGCGCATGTTTTCGATCAAAACGCCCATCTGAAGCTCGCCACGACCGGCAACCTCAAAGGCTTCGCCGCCGGGGGTGTCGGTGACTTTGATCGCCACGTTGACTTCGGCTTCTTTCATCAAACGGTCACGGATGACGCGCGATTGCACCTTTTTGCCATCGCGACCGGCAAGCGGGCTGTCGTTGATGCCAAAGGTGACGGTGATGGTCGGCGGGTCAATCGGCTGGGCTTCGAGCGGGGTATCGACTTCGAGGGCGCAGAGCGTGTCGGACACGGTGGCTTTCGACATGCCCGCGATGGACACGATGTCGCCGGCGATGGCTTCAGGGATTTCCTGCATGCCAAGACCACGGAAAGCCTGAATTTTCTTGACCTGGAATTGTTCGATCTTTTGACCGTTGCGGGTCAGCGCCTGAATGGTCGCGCCGGTTTTGAGCGTGCCGCTTTCCACGCGACCGGTCAGGATGCGGCCCAAAAACGGGTCGGCGCCCAAGGTGGTGGCGAGCATTTTGAACGGCTCGTGCTGATGCTTGAGCTGACGCGGGGCAGGGACGTGGTTGAGCACGAGGTTGAACAGCGCGTCCAGATTTTTGCGCGGCCCGTCGAGTTCGGCGTCACACCAGCCAGAGCGGCCAGAGGCATACAGATGCGGGAAGTCGAGCTGATCGTCATCGGCATCAAGCGAGGCGAAGAGATCGAAACACTCATCAAGCGCACGATCCGGCTCGGCGTCCGGTTTGTCGACCTTGTTGAGAACCACGATCGGACGCAGGCCAAGAGCCAGCGCTTTCGAGGTCACGAATTTGGTTTGCGGCATCGGGCCTTCGGCGGCATCGACCAGCAACACAACCCCGTCCACCATGGACAGGATGCGTTCGACTTCGCCGCCAAAGTCGGCGTGGCCGGGCGTGTCGACGATGTTGATGCGATGGCCTTTCCACTCGACCGAGGTGGCTTTGGCGAGAATGGTGATCCCGCGCTCGCGCTCGAGGTCGTTGCTGTCCATGGCGCGTTCAGTGGTGGCCTGATTTTCGCGGTAGGTGCCCGACTGTTTCAGGAGCTCATCGACGAGTGTCGTTTTGCCGTGGTCAACGTGGGCGATGATGGCGATATTGCGAAGATCCATAGGGTGCGGTTTCCGTGTGAGGTATGTCTTGCGCGGGGGCCTACCCGGCCCGGCGGCAAAACACCAGCTTTAAAGCACCAGAGCGGCGAAAAACCCGCATTTGGCGCGTAAAATGCTCACGGGGTGGGAGGGGTCAATGGGTCACGGTTTTTGAGAACACATTGATCACGAGAACCCCGGCGAGGATGAGAGCCATGCCAAGGAGGGCGGGGAGGTCGATTTTTTGACCAAAGGCGACAAGGCCGATGAGGGTGATCAGGACGATGCCCAGCCCGGACCAGATGGCGTACACGATGCCGACGGGCATGACTTTGAGCGTGTGCGACAGGAAATAGAACGACAGGCCATAGCCGATGACCACGATGACCGAGGGCACGAGTTTGGTAAACTGATGCGAGGCATTGAGCGCGGTTGTGCCGATGACTTCGGAGACGATGGCCGCCAAGAGAAAGAGATAATGTTTGGGCATCTTGGTCCCCCCTTACATTGCAATATAACGGTCGCGGCGATGGTTGATCGCGATCACAAGGTTGACGACGACCGCGCCGAGCAAGGAATAGAGCACCTGCGGTAACGGCAAGATGAAGGCGGCAACGGCAAAGAGGCAGGCGTCAAAGGCCAGTTGCACATAGCCCGCTTTGAATTTGGTCGCGTCTTGCAGGTAGAGCGCCAAAATGCCGATCCCGCCCAGCGAGCCGCCATGCCGGAAAATCGCCATCAGCCCCGCGCCGGTCATGAATCCCAACATGATCGCCCCGAACACCGGGTTGAGCGTTTCAAAGGAGACGAAATGCGGGAAGACCTCGGAAAAGACTGAGATCAGCGCCACACAGGCAAAGGTTTTAAGAACGAATTTCAGCCCCATGCGTTTGTAGCCAAACCAATAGAACGGCAGGTTCACCGCAAAGAACACCCAGCCAAAGGGCAGTTTGAACATATAGGAGATCAACAGCGCCAGACCGGCGGTCTGCCCGGTCACCAGCCCCAGATCGCGCAGCATCACAAGGGCAAAGGCGCACATGGCCGTGCCGAAAATAAACCCCTGCGCATCTTCGAGCAGGCTGTGTGTGTCGGCTTTTGGGTCGGCGATTTGCATATGGTCCTCGGGGCTTTTTGATGGCCCTGATGCGGACCTCAACTGGCGATATATCTGTCGCGGCGGTGATTAAAGGCGATCACACCATTGAGGATCACCGCGCCCAAGAGGGAATAGAGCACACGGGACGGTTCGAAAAGGAAGAAAGCCACGGTAAACAGCACAGCATCAAAACAAAGTTGCACAATCCCGGCGCGGATGCCGTATGTATCTTGTACATAAAGGGCGACCACGCCCAATCCGCCCAACGAGCCCTTGTGGCGAAACGTGCCCAAAAGCCCGTACCCGGTCAGGATGCCAAAGGCGATGGTGCCAAACACCGGGTTGAGCGTGTCGAATGACATCCATTTCGGAATGACCGCAACAAGGATCGACAGCGCCGTGACGCAAAGCGCCGATTTGATGGTGAATTCCTTGCCCATGCGAAACCAGGCGAGGGCATAAAACGGGATATTGATCAGCCAGAACACCCAGGAAAAGGAATAGCCGGTGAGATAGGAGATGACCAAAGCCAAACCCGCCGTCTGGCCGGTGATGAACCCGAGCTGGGCGATGATGGTCAAACCGATGGCGGTGGTGATCAGCGCGACGGAGAACCCTTGGAGGTCCTCGAACAGCGTGTGTTTCGCCGGGTTTTGCGGAATGGGAAAGGGTGCGGGCATGGGTGACATGTAGGACAGGAATGCTGACCTGTCTAGCGTAAAATGCACACCCGCCTTGTCCCGGTGAGGCGGGGCAGGGAGGCTGCCCTAAAAAGCAGCAGATCATCCAGACTGCGCCATAAACCCAAGCAGAGATTGCGCCAAGGCGGGCGGCGGCGCGGCGTGGGACGGCACGCTCTGTGCCTTGGCCCGATCCGCCTGGGCCTGCGCATGGATGTCCTCAAGCCGATCCAGGCTTTTCTGGGCATAGTCGATGGGATCACCGGCGCGGCGCGACATCTCGATTTGAATTTTGAACGACTCGAGGATGTCGCTTTTTCGCGTGCCATCAAAAGACGGGCTCTCAAGGATTCCGGCCTCATACAGGCCGTCGCACAGATGTTGTTGAAACCGCGTGCCACGGGTTTCGAGCATCATCATGTCGCTAAATTCATAGACCCCGGCCTCGCGCAGCCGGTCGGTCATGTCGTCGATCTCATCGGGCGACATATGGGTCAAATCATAGTCGGCATAGATCGCCTCAGCCATGGGCGCAGAAGTGGGCGCAGACGTTTGGATGGTGAACCCTGTCTGAGAGGTTGGAGCCCGCGCCTCTGATGTGGCACTGGCCGTTTGTGTGGTGAGGCGGGTTTGGGGGATATTGGCGGCGATCAACATGGGCTGCCTTTCTGCAGGGGTTCGTCAAGAGAGGTCATTCAACAGGGGTCATTCAATCCAAAGTCGCTGGGCCTGAAACAACACAAGGGTTTCGGCCATCTGCGCCGAAGGCCCGGCGGGTGCTGCGGCAGAGGGGCGGTTCATATGCGCCGCCTCCAATTTGGCCAACTGGCTGTCGAGCCGTTCGGTGGTTTGGCCATAGCGATGGGCCAAATCGCGCTCGGAGCGGGTTTTGGCCAAAAGATCCATCGGCGCAGACGCGTCAAAGCCGCTGTCCGTCTTATAACCCGGCACATTGGCGCGGGTTTCCATCTCGGTTCGGTAGGCCGCGCCCTGACGTTCCAACCCCATCAGAAAGCCAAGATCGTCAAACCCCGCCGATTTCAGTTCGGAAGTCATGTGATCGACCTCTGTTGCCGAAATATGGGTCAGGTCATACCGGGCAAACACCGCATTCGCGCTCGCGGTTTTGGACTTTGCAGCGGCCTTGGCGGTCCCTGCCGATTTTTCGGCCGCGTTTTCAGCCGTGCTGTCGGTGGCGCTTTTTGCAGCTACAGATGTGCCGGTTTGGGATGGCCCACGGGTCTTTTGATCTTGTGTTGGGGCCGCAATTTTGGCCGTGCTGTCAGACGCGCCAGTGGCCCCGTTCCCCTCCGGCAGTGCGGAGGGCGAACGGAGCGCCTGTTGCTCTTGCGTGCGACCGATGAGGGCCGCAGATGTATAGGCAGATGCCAACTGCATGTCGGAAACCTTCTGTTCTCCGTTTGAGACAGGGTTTAGACACACAGGCTTAAGAGGCCGCTAACATCTAAAATTGTGCAGAAATTTAGGGCCTTACCCGAAGACGAGCGACAGGCCCAAAAGCGCGGATGCCGCCCCCAAAGCGCGCGGCGCAAAAGGATGTGCGCGGGCCATATATTGGGCCAAAATGACACCAGAGCCATGCAGTGCTGCGGTCACAAGGATGAAGCCCGCGCCAAAGGACCATGCGGTGGCGGCCCCCAGTTCGGCACCATGGGCATGACCGTGAAACAGGCCAAAAAACGCCGCCACAGCGACACCGCCCCAAAGGCCGGGTTTGAGCGCCAACATCACAAGGACGCCAAAAAGGATCGAAGAGGCGAGGATCATCGGTTCGACAAATGGCAAAGCCATCCCCAAACGCGCGCCAATATAGCCCAGCGTCATCGCGCCAACAAAGCCCGCAGGCACGGCCCAAATTGCGCGCCCGCCGATCTGAAGCGCCCAAACGCCAACCGCCAGCATCGCCAGCACATGGTCCAATCCGAACAAGGGATGCGAGGCCCCGGCCAGAAACGAGCCATGCTCTTCGGGCGGCAGATGCGCGAAGGCTGGGGAGGCGGTGAGGGCGATCAGGAGTGCAAGGGGGAGGTATTTCATAACTGTTCCTTTTGAGGTCAACATCGACGCCCCGACATGGGTCGCGTCAGCGCAATTGTGTTGGATGGGGAAGAAATGTGCAAGGCACAGAAAAGGGCTTGCTCAAGGCCGCGTGTTTTGTATTTTGAACAGGTGCCCGGCCCGGGCCACCCCCCTCCTGACATGGGGAAGCATGATGACCTGCGGGGCGATTTTAGCAAAGAAAATCACATGCGGTGAGACCGCTGAGGCATAAGGAGGGCGTGCTTTGACGAGTCTCGCAGGAGAATATTGTGATTTTATCTATGCCTCTCACCCGGCTGAAACGTCGGGCTAAAACTCTCAAACGCGCACAGGGCCTCTCCCATTCCGAAGCGTTGGATCATGTCGCCCGCGAAAAAGGATTTCCGCAGTGGAGCTTTTTGGCGGCAGAACATGCAAAGCGGGCTCCCTCTCGGACCTTGTTAAAGGCGCTGTCGCCCGGGGATATGGCGTTGATTGCGGGCCGCCCGGGACAGGGCAAAACGCTGTTGGGGCTTGAAATCGTCGCCGAGGCCTGTTTGGCGGGGCGTGTCGGTGTGGTGTTTACTCTGGAAATGTTGGATCTGGATGTTTTGGAGCGGTTGCGTTGGCTAGAAGTCGATCCGGTGGCTCTATCCGATCGGTTGATTTTGGACACGTCAGACGCAATTTGTGCAGATTACATTGTCGAGCGCTGTCAGGGACATCCGACGGGCTCTGTGATCTTGATTGATTACCTCCAGCTTTTGGATCAACGCCGAGATGTTGCGGCGCTTTGCGATCAAGTGCGGGTGTTGCACAAGCGTGCAAAAGACTGGGGGCACATCATCCTTTGCCTCTCGCAGGTTGATCGCCGGTTTGAGGTGTCAGACAGGGAGGTGCCCACCGTTCAGGACTTACGTTTGCCTAACCCTGTCGATCTCAACCTGTTCTCGCGAAAGATATTTCTTCGAGAGGGGCAGTTCGAGATTGCCGATATTTAGCCGCCGATATTGAACCTATGAACATGAAAGGCCGGGGCATGTGCCCCGGCCTTTCAGATCTCATGTCACTCTCGCGCGGGCTTAGCCCACCAAAGCCTTGTTCAGGTTCTCGTCGATTTTTTCCAAGAAGCCCATGGTGGTCAGCCAGCCTTGGTCCGGGCCGACCAAAAGCGCGAGATCTTTGGTCATAAAGCCACTTTCGACCGTGTCGACGATGACCTTTTCCAAAGTGGTGGCAAAGCGCATCAATTGATCGTTGCTGTCCAGTTTGGCGCGGTGTTTGAGGCCGCCAGTCCAAGCAAAGATCGAGGCGATGGAGTTGGTCGAGGTGGCTTCTCCCGCTTGGTGTTGGCGGTAATGGCGGGTGACGGTGCCGTGGGCGGCCTCTGCTTCGACGATCTTGCCATCTGGCGTCATCAATTGCGAGGTCATCAGGCCCAAAGAGCCAAAGCCCTGAGCCACGGTGTCCGATTGCACGTCACCGTCGTAGTTTTTACAGGCCCAGACGAATTTGCCCGACCATTTCATCGCACAGGCGACCATGTCGTCGATCAGGCGGTGTTCGTACCAGATGCCGGCCTTTTTGAACTCTTCGGCAAATTCGGCCTCATAGACCTCTTCGAAAATATCTTTGAACCGGCCGTCATAGGCTTTGAGGATGGTGTTTTTGGTCGACAGATACACGGGCCAGCCGAGGTTGAGACCGTAGTTCAACGAAGCGCGGGCAAAGTCGCGGATGCTGTCGTCCAAGTTGTACATCGCCTGATACACACCGGCGGAGGGGGCGTCGTAGACGACTTTCTCGATGACGGTGCCATCGTCGCCGACGAATTTCATCGTCAACTGACCCTTGCCGGGGAACCGGAAATCGGTGGCTTTATATTGATCGCCAAAGGCGTGACGCCCGACCACGATGGGCGAGGTCCATCCCGGCACAAGGCGCGGCACGTTTTTACAAATGATCGGCTGGCGAAAGATTGTGCCGCCAAGGATGTTGCGGATCGTGCCGTTGGGCGATTTCCACATTTGTTTGAGGCCGAATTCTTCGACGCGCTGCTCGTCGGGGGTGATGGTGGCGCATTTGACCGCGACACCGACCTCGCGGGTTTTCATCGCGGCGTCGATGGTGATCTGATCTTCGGTGCGGTCACGTTCCTCGATCCCGAGGTCATAATAAAGCAAATCAATGTCGAGGTAGGGCAGGATCAATTTTTTCTTGATGAAATCCCAAATGATGCGGGTCATTTCATCGCCGTCCATCTCAACGATGGGGTTGTCTACCTTGATCTTGGTCATGGGAATGTCCTTGGAACGGATGAGGGTGGGGAGTCGCCTTTTCATAGCGCATTGAACGGTGAAAGGGAAGTGGGGTATACCAATGTATACCAAGATGAATTGTGTGTGGGCAAAGGCACATGTGTGTGGTCACAGCCGAGGTGATAAAGTATAGGAGCGCACAGAGGCACAGGCAAATGGAGGTTTTGGAGTGAAATAGACAGGGAAATATGGGGTATAATAATACCTATTTTGTAACATACTGAATTTGCTTTATAAATTAAGAAGTACTGCGCTTGACGCGGCGCGCGAAACCGTTAGAAGTCGCCCAATCAAATTCCCACCCTAAAGGGCAAGACAAATGAAAACTTTCTCCGCAACACCGGCGGACATCGACAAGAAATGGATCCTGATCGACGCTGAAGGCGTTGTTCTGGGCCGTCTTGCTTCGATCGTCGCTATGCGTCTTCGTGGCAAACACAAAGCCACCTTCACCCCGTCCATGGACATGGGTGACAATGTCATCATCATCAATGCTGACAAAATCCAGTTGACCGGCAAAAAACGCACAGACGAGCGTTTCTACTGGCACACGGGCCATCCGGGCGGCATCAAATCCCGCACCATCGGTCAGATCCTTGAGGGCAAATTCCCCGAGCGCGTCGTGACCAAAGCGGTTCAGCGCATGTTGCCGGGCGGCAAACTGTCTCGTCAGCAAATGACCAACCTGCGCGTTTACGCAGGGGCAGAGCACCCGCACGAAGCTCAGAATCCCGAAGTTCTGGACGTTAAGTCCATGAACAAGAAAAACACTCGGAGCGCATAATCATGGTTGAAGAAATCAAATCCTTGGACGCGCTGAACGCTGCTGTTAGTGAAACCGCTGTTGTTGCCGCTCCTGTTGAACCGATGCGTGACGCGTTGGGTCGTGCCTATGCCACCGGCAAACGTAAAGACGCGGTCGCTCGCGTTTGGATCAAACCGGGCTCCGGTAAGGTCACCGTGAACGGCAAAGAACAGAACGTCTATTTCGCACGTCCCGTGCTTCAGATGATCCTGCGTCAGCCGTTTACCGTTGCTGGCCGCGAAGGCGAGTTCGACGTTGTCGCAACCGTCAAAGGCGGTGGTCTTTCGGGTCAGGCCGGTGCTGTAAAGCACGGCATTTCCAAAGCCCTCCAGCTTTACGATCCCTCCTTGCGCGCCGCATTGAAAGCCGCTGGCTTCCTGACCCGCGACTCGCGTGTTGTGGAACGTAAGAAGTTCGGTAAAGCCAAAGCCCGTAAGAGCTTCCAGTTCTCCAAGCGTTAATTTCGCTGGATATATATCGCAAAAGGTCGCCGCAGAGGGTTCTGTTGGCGGCCTTTTTTATGGTCTTTTCATGCCCTTTTTCTGGGACTGCGGCACATGCTCCTGGCAGCTCCAAACGTCCGGGCGATAGTGGCGATCAAGCCCTACAAGCCCTATCTCATGGAGCGCCTGTGACCCATCCTGACGCGGATACGCCCCCTCACGGATTTTGGCGCAGGGGGTGTGGGTGCGGCGGACCGCGACCAAGGGTCCGATTATATCATTCGAAGGTTCAAATCCCCGTAGTACCGCTGTCGCCACTGCCCTAAGCTGTTTTGCCAACACATCGGCCCGTTTCATGATGCGTTGCGCCGCGGTGTGAAAAAGAAGATGTGCGTCATGCAAACGCGAATTGCGCGTGTTTGATGCTAGACAAAGTGGCAAATGCATTGAAATTGTCGGTCATGGAACAGGCCTGAAATAAAACTTCTTGCAAATTTGATCAAATTTGCGGAGCGTAAGGGCAATACCACGCACGAAGGGGAATATGATGACAACTGGGGAAAAATTGCGACGATTTTTCAGGACGGATCAAGGGGTCGGGCTTTTGCTCGTCTCGCCCACGGCACTTTATGCGCTGTTGCTTTTGGCGGTGCCTTTGATTGCGATTGTTGTCATTTCGTTCTTGACCCAGACAGGGGTACGAGATTTTGCCCCCGGCCTGTCATTGGTCAATTACAAAGAGGCGCTGTCAGATCCGCTCTATCGCGAATTGATGCTGCGCTCTTTGATGGTGTCGGGCTCGGTGACGGTGGTCACCGTTCTCTTGGCCTTTCCCATCGCCTATTTCGTCTCTTTCGGGGTCAAGCCAGAGCAAAAATCGTTGTGGATTTTCCTCATCACCATCCCGTTTTGGACTTCCTACCTGATCCGCGTGTTCCTGTGGAAAGTGATCTTGGGCTACAATGGCGTGTTGAACTCCGGGCTGAAACTCGTCGGTATCATCGACGAACCGCTGACTTTCATCCTTTATAATGTCAACGCCGTGATCATCACATTGGCCCATGCCTATGCGCCTTTTGCGATCCTGCCGATCTTTGTGGCACTTGAAAAAATCGACCGCTCTTATCTTGAGGCGTCGCGCGATTTGGGGGAAAGCCGCACCATGACCTTTCTGCGCGTGACCCTGCCTTTGGCAGCCCCCGGTGTGGTCGCCGCTGTACTGATCGTCTTTATCCCCACAATTGGGGATTACGTCACGCCGAAACTTGTGGGCGGTCCGGGCGGGACCATGATTGCCAATATGATCCAAACCCAATTCCTGCGCCTCAACAACGCACCTTTGGGAGCCACTCTGGCGGTCTTGGCGATGTTGATCGTCGCCGTGATCGCGATCGTGTTCCTGATCGTGGGCTACCGGGCCGCAGGCGGCGGTAAAAAAGGAGGGCGCGGCTGATGAAAACGCTCAAAACCTATGCCATTCTCTATCTGGTGTTTCTTTACGCGCCGATTTTCCTGTTGCCGCTGTTTGCATTTAACACCTCGACCATCATCGCCTTTCCGCTGACAGGGTTCACCACCGAATGGTTCACGGCCCTGTTGGACATCACGGAAATGCACAATGCTTTGTTCAACTCCCTCAAGATCGCAGTGACGTCAGCCGTGTTGGCGACGATTTTTGGCATCTTTGGTGCCATGGCCTCGACCCGCTATCACTTTCCGGGCCAAAAGGGCATCATGGGCTTTATCATGCTGCCCTTGGTGCTGCCCGAAATCATCGTCGCGGTGTCGCTCTTGGTGGTGATCCTGAAACTGGGCATGTCCACCGGCTCCTGGTCGGTGATCGCCGGGCATACGTTGATCTGTACGCCCTTTGCCATCGCCATTCTCAATTCCGCCTTTGCCGCCCTTGACCCGTCGCTGGAAGAGGCGGCTTATGATCTGGGCGAAACCCGCGCTTCGACCTTTCGTCGTGTGACCTTGCCTTTGGTCATGCCGGGGATCGTGTCGGCGCTGTTGATCTCCTTCACCATTTCGATGGATGAATTCATCATCGCCTTCTTCCTCACCGGCGCTGATCCGACGCTGCCGGTCTATCTCTTCTCCATGCTGCGGTTTCCGAAACTGCTGCCCGCCGTGATGGCGCTTGGGACGATCCTTGTGGTTCTCTCGATCCTGCTCATCACTATTGCTGAAATTTTCCGTCGCCGTGGCGCCAAGCGCGCAGGCCTCAAAGACACCGGGGGCTTCCTCTAATGACGATCAAAGCAAAACCTGAACGTAAGCCACTTATTTCGCTTCAGAATATCCAAAAACACTATGGTGAGTATCACGCGCTGCGTGGGATCAACCTTGAGATCGGCGAGGGCGAATTCTTTTCCCTTTTAGGCCCGTCGGGCTGTGGCAAGACCACGCTTTTGCGCACCATCGCGGGGTTTGAGGACATTGATTCCGGCTCTGTCATGCTGGCGGGCAAGGACATGATGGGGGTTCCGGCCAACAAGCGCCCGACCAATATGGTGTTCCAATCCTACGCGATTTTCCCGCATCTGACCGTGGCCGAAAACGTCGCCTTTGGTCTGCGCAAATCGCCAATGTCAAAGGCGGAAAAGGCCGAAGCCGCCGAGGCTGCGCTCAACATGGTGGGTCTCTCAGGGTATGGCAACCGCGCCGCTCATGCGCTGTCTGGTGGGCAACGGCAACGGGTCGCTCTGGCGCGCGCCTTGGTGCTCAAACCGAAAGTGCTGTTGCTCGATGAGCCGCTCTCCGCCCTTGACCGCAAGATGCGCGAACAAATGCAGGTGGAGTTGATCAAGCTGCAACGTGAGGTTGGCATCACCTTTATCCTCGTCACCCATGACCAAGAAGAGGCGCTGGTCATGTCCGACCGGATCGCGGTGATGTTTGAGGGCGAGATTGCGCAATGCGATGATCCCGAAGTGCTTTATCGGTGTCCCAAAACCAAACGCGTGGCGGATTTTATTGGCGTGATGAACTTTCTGCCCGCGACCTGTCGCAATGAGGGCGGCAAGAAAATCGTCAATATCGTCGGCCTGGGCGAGACCGAAATCACCGATGAGCAATGCCCCGAAGGCTTCCCCGAAGGCGCGGCCACGGTCGGGTTTCGCCCGGAAACCTTGACCATCCTTTACGACACGCAAACGCCGACCCACCGCGAGGCCCCGGCCTTGATCGAAGAGGTCGTTTATTATGGCGACATGACCTATTACGACGTGAAATTCGACGGGGTGGACACGCCGGTGCGCCTGTCGATGCGCAACCTGTTTGGTCGTGACGTGCTTGAGGTCGGCACCCGCGCCCGCATCAGCTGGTCCCCCGGCGCTTTGGTTGTGTTTGGCTAAAGCCACTCAAACAAGAAAACGGGCTTTGGTTATCGTCTCCAAAGCCCGTTTTATGTCTCACGTTTTTATGCCTCAAAGCGAACAGGTTTACCTATTTGTCCTGAGGGATCAGCCCCAGCCCCCGCAGGTAAATTCCGATGCCGGTTTCCAACAGATCCTCGGGCGGAAACGGGCTTTTGGTGCCGGGGGAGCCACGGGCGAACAACTCGACCACGCCATGCGACATCGCCCAGATATGCGCCGAAACCATTTGCGGCGGCGGGCGGTTCTCGGCCGGGATATGTTCGGAGAGAGTGACGGCGGCCTGTTCCATCACGCCCAAAGCGCGCGTTGCGACCTGATACAGATCGGGTGTGCGTTGCACCGAAATGCCGCTCTCAAACATCGCCACATAATGCCCCGGATATTTGCGCGCAAAGGCCAGATAGGCGCGGCCCACAGCCTCGAAACTCGCGAGGGCAGAGGGCTGCCCGGTCTCATAGGCGTAATCCAGAAGATCGGCGAAGACCTCGTAGCCTTGCCGCGCGATCTCGGCGATCAGGTCCTCGCGGCCCTCGAAATGGCGATAGACGGCGGCGGGGGTGACCCCCGCAGTTTTGGCCGCCTCGGATAAGGAAAAGCCGGTCGGGCCCTTTTCCTCAATCAGGCTCAGAGCCGCGTCGACCAAAGCCTGACGCAGATTGCCGTGATGATAGCCGCGCTTTTTGGTCATGCGATGCCGCTCATTCGTCCACGTCACCCGTGGTCAGCAAGGCCGGGCCATCAACGATCTTATCGTCAATCTCACCCAACCCTTTTTCGTCTTTGCCTTTATACTCAATCTGGCTGAGCACGGCGCGGATCGCATTGAGGCGCGCGCGGTATTTGTCATCCGATCGGATCACCGTCCAAGGCGCGATTTCGCTGTGGCTGCGCACCATCGTCTCCGAAATCGCCACAGTATACTCGTCCCAGCGTTTGAGCCCTTCAACATCAATCGAGGACAGTTTCCATTGTTTCAACAAATCGCCTTCGCGAGCCAAAAAGCGGCGCAATTGTTCGGCACGCCCGACATTGAGCCAGATTTTGAAAAGCTGGATGCCTTCCGACACCAACATGTCCTCGAATTCTGGCAGTTGGTGAAAAAATTTGTCGCGCTGATCATCGGTGCAAAAGCCAAACACCTTTTCCACCACGGCGCGGTTGTACCACGAGCGGTCAAACAGCACCAATTCGCCCTTGGTTGGCAGGTGTTCGACATAGCGTTGGAAATACCATTGCCCGACTTCGCGCTCGGTCGGTTTCGAGAGTGCGACAACGCGCGCCGACCGCGGGTTGAGGTTTTCACGAAAGCGTTTGATCGTCCCGCCTTTGCCCGCCGCGTCACGGCCCTCAAACACGACGACAATCCGCTTGCCGGTCGCACGAATATCGGCCAGCAGCTTGGCCAATTCGCGCTGCAAAGCGTCCATTTCGTCTTGGTAGTCGGATTTCTTCATCCAAGAGGAATAGGGGTAAGTGTCGGACAGGATGTCCTTTTTACTGCCTTCCGCGATGGCTTTGCGGATGCTTTTGGGGGCTTCGTCTGAATAGTAGCGAGAAATCGCGCCATCAAAGGGCAGGTCGGTCATGTCACGGCTTTCGTGTTAATACTCTTAACAATATGGGGCTTTTGGCACGCGAGTGCAATGCAACTGCGCGGGTTAGCGGCCCGCAAGACGTGCGGTCAGTCGGTCGACAGCGGCCACAACATCCTGTGTCGCCACCTGATGCGGCATATGGCCCAGCCCCTCAAGCCGCACCAGATGATCGGAGGCGACGTCGCGGTCCAATCGAGCGGCGTGTATGTCAAGGCCCACGGTGGTATCCGCCGTACCATGCACAGCTTCGATCGGCAGCGTGAGGGAGGGATAATCTGGCGTCATGTCGCGCAGTTGCGCCTTGAGAGTCACGCGTTGCCGGGCGTTTAAGGTCTGAGTCGTGGGGCGCAGGGCCAGGCGCGGTTGGAACGAGGCGGTATAGCCCTCAGGCGCATGTTGCGGCGCAAACACCGCGTCTATTTCCGAGTCCAAGACGGGGGAGGGCACATAAGCCATGAGCATCCAGGCAAAGATGTCGCCGATCACCGGGGTCGCGAGCGTGCGGTAAAACAACGACGGTTCACCCGCCCATTCATGCGACGCGGCGGAGACCAGAACCAAACCGACCAACGTTTCCTGATCCTGCAAAGCCCACTCAAGTGCCACTGCGCCGCCGTAAGAGTGACCCAAAACCATCACTTTGCGCGGCTCTGACGTGGCAATCGCCTCGCGCAGGGTTTGCGCTTGGGCCGCCACGCTTTCGTCTATGGGCGCAGGCGAATGTCCAAAGCCGGGGCGATCCACAACATAGACGCGGTAGCGATCCGCAAGCGCCGGGGCGAGACGAAATGTCATGTCATAGGTTGACCCGGATGCCCCGTGGATCAACACGATGGGGGGCGCATCCTCGGGGCCGTAGTGCGCGACATGGATAATCTGCCCAGAAGACGTGGTGATCAACTCGCCGTTTTGTGGCGCTTGTCGCAGCGCCGTTTGACCGCGCTTTTGGGCGATCAAAACCGTGGCTGCGATCAGCGCAAGGAAAAGGGAGACAATGATCAGAGCTTTACTCACCGATTTTTGCCAAATCGTAGGGTGTGGTTTGATAAATCTCGTTGATCCAGTTGCCGTAGAGCAAATGCGCATGTGAGCGCCAGCGGTTCACCGGACGCAAGGACGGGTTGTCATTCTGAAAGTAATGCAGCGGCGGCACAATCGGTTTTCCGGCATCGACATCGCGGCGGTATTCTTCGTTCAACGTGCCGGTGTCATATTCGAAATGGTTGAAAATATAGAGCGCGCGATGATCCGGGTCTTGTACCAGACACGGTCCGGTTTCATCCGAGCCCAGCAATGGGATCAGCGCCGGAACCGCGTCGATTTCCGCTTGGCGCATTTCGGTCCAGCGGCTCACAGGAATGTAACATTCGTCCGAGAATCCGCGCAGGTAGGGCGAGGCCGGGGCAAGGTTGTTTTGGCGAAACAGACCAAAGGCCTTTTCTTCCAAAACGTGCTTTTTCACCCCGTGGAAATAATTGATCATCGCCATACCGCCCCAACAAACGCCAAAGGTCGAATGCACATGGGTTTGGGTCCACTCAAACACCTCTTTGAGTTCGTCCCAATAGGTCACCTCTTCAAACGGCAGATGTTCAATCGGCGCGCCGGTGATGATCAGACCGTCGAATTTCTCGCCCGAGGCTTTGACCTCGTCAAAGGGGCGATAAAACTCTTCCATATGTTCGGCGGCGGTGTTTTTGGTCTGATGTTCGCTCATCCGGATCAGTTTGAAATCAATCTGCAACGGCGTCGCGCCGATCAAACGGGCAAACTGATTTTCGGTCTGAATTTTCTTTGGCATCAGGTTCAATAGCGCGATGCGGATGGGGCGGATTTCCTGTGATGCGGCCCGGCCTTCGCCCATGACCATCACCCCCTCAGCCGAGAGCACGTCATAGGCAGGTAGGTTTTCGGGCAAGGTGATGGGCATCTGTCAGGTCCTTCGTGGTGGGAAAGTCATTTAGGCGTGCGAGGCCCGAAAATCAAGCGCCGCACCGATCAGTGCGTCAAAGCCTTCGGGCGTTTTGGCCGCCGCCACGTCTTCGGCGCTCACGGTCACGCCCCAGTTTTCGGCCATGGCGGCATAGCGCGGCTGACGGTGGGCGAGGGCGCGGGCATAGGTGTAGCGGATGAAATCGTCGGGGTTGACCTCGGCTTCGCCCACGCGTTTTTCCGCGAGGTATTCGTCCCAGATTGCGGCCAAAAACTCCGGCTGATAGGCCATCGGTTTGGGCGCACGGTCAAAGCGGCGGATCAACTCTTCGGTATGAGCCTCCGACCCCTTGATCCAGACTAAAAGCGCGTCTTTTGAGAGCGCTTTCAGGATCGGATCGCTCGGGTCTTCGGCATCGACCCATTCACAGATCGACCCCCCCGTGTCGCAGACGAAATGCGGATAGCCGTAGAGGTCTTGGGCGCGGCCGATGAAATGACCCGTGTCCATCAATGCGGCCTCTTCGGCGGCGCGAAACAGCGCCTGACGGCGTTGAAATTCGACCATCGGGATGCCGCCCAACTCCGGCGCGCCGGGTTTGCCGAGGAAATAGGAGACAGGGGTCAGATTGTTAAAGGTGATGTTGGATTTGATATAGATGCTGTCGGACAGGAATTGATCGCGCAAAAACGGATCGCGCATCGCCACCTTTTTGAGGTTGTCGTCAATCGCCTCGCCCAGGTAGCGCGTGCCGATCCGGTAATCGACCGAGTAATGATACCAGGCTTTGGTGTCCCGCAACATATTGGAAATATGAGTTTTTCCAAGACCTGACATGCCAAAGAGAATGACTCTTTTGGCGGTGCAGCCGTGCCAGTCTTTGCCCGAGGTGTAACGCATCTCGCATCCTTTGTTGATCCACCCTTGGGTGCCATGTGGGCGCGGCTGGAGCAAGGGGTTTTGGCCAGGGCTGTGTTATGTTTGCGCCGGTTTGATGCGCTTGAGCCGCGCCAAAATCCGACCATCAATGACCAAAAGCCCAAACGCGATCAGGCCAAACCCGGCATAGGCCGAGGGGGAGAGGCTTTCGCCCAAAACCACGGCTCCGAGCGCGATCGACACCGGGGCGACGATCAATGTGGTCAGCGAGGTGTTGCCCGCACCCGCCGATTTGAGCACACGGTAGTAGATCAAATAGGTCACACCTGTGGCCATCACCGAGAGGTACAACAATGCCCCCCATGTGGAGGGCATCAGCGACATCGGCGGCGGACCGGAGGTGACAATCGCCACGGGCAGGGCAAAAACGGCGGCACCCGACAGCATCCCGGCGGCGGCAACTTGTGGTTTGAGATCGGCCAAAAGCCTGCGGCCAATGACATTGGACAGACCATAGGAAATCGTCGCCGCGATCATCGCCAATTGGCTCAGAGAGGTCAGATCAAAGGCATGAAGCGCGTCCGGGCCGATCACCGTGACAATGCCCAAAACGCCCAAAATCACGCCCGCACCTTTGCGCAGACCAAGCTTTTCATCGGCAAAAAACAGCGCTGCAAAGAGCACGCCGAAAATCGCGGTGGAGGCGTTGAGAATGCCCGCAAGTCCCGAGGGAATGCGGTGCTGCGCCCAGGTGATCAACAGAAATGGCAGGGCGGAGGTCAGGCAGCCGACCACAATGAAACGCCACAGATAGTGGCGCATTGGCGGGACCGGCAGGCCTTTGATCAAGACATAGGACCATAATACCAGCGCCGCGATGGTGACGCGCCCGGCGACGACCCAATAGATTGGCAACTCGCGGATCAACAGCGCGACAGACAGGAATGACCCGCCCCAGAGCAATCCCATGGCGGCCAAGCCAAGCCATGCGGCGGCGGAAATGGTTTTTTGCGGGGCCATGAGATGTGTCCTGTGGATGTCCCGTCGGGACGGTGTCGATCAGTGCGGACCATGGCGGAGGGCAGGTGCGCAGGCAAACCGGAATTTGTGCAAAAGAGGATCACGAAATGTGATCAGAAGCATTAGATACATATGAAAAGGCCCCGCAGAGGGGCGGGGCCTTTGAAACATCCATCTTTACAGGTCGTTTGACCCGCAGATTAGAACGAGTGCGAAACTTTGATGCCAAACGCGGTGGCGTCATTGCCTGTGAACTCACCAAATGTGGTGCCCGGTAACGTTGGGTTTTCGGTTTCGGCATCGCCGATCCAAACGTAGCGCACGCCCCCCGAAATCGCGGTTTGCTCGGTGATCTGGTATTTCAGGCCAAGACCCAGCGAGGCGTAGCCATCGGTTGGGCCGAGGTTGCCGGAATAGCCGCCGGTTGATTTTTCATAACCGACCATGATGGAACCGCTCAGTTTGTCATTGAACCGGCGCCCGACACCCAAGCTGTAGGAGATCGTGTCATTGTCGTAATCGACAAGCGCATCGCCTGCAGAGGCGACATAGGCGGTTGGCGAAATGTCAAAGGCGGTCCATTCGGCCCAACGCACAGAGGCCATCAACAGCGTATCAGCGGCAATCCCGGTTTGAAAATCGAGATTGACCGATTGCGGCAGGCGGGTTTCCATCGGGCTGTCAAAAACGCCGTTCTCTGTTGTGGTGAAATCATGGGTGATTTCAGAGTTATAGGTCAGAGCCGCGCGCAGGGCGATGTCGGGGATCTCGTAGGCCGCACCAATCACATAGCCCCAATCGGTTTCTGTGGTGGTGTTCATCGTATAGCCGTTGGACAGCGCAACTTTGCCCTTAGAGGTCACTTCACGCACACCACCAAGAACCGAAATGCGGTCGTTGATTTTGTAGCGCAGCACTGCGGTCAGGCTGTTGGAATCGATCGAGGCTGTGGAACCAGTATAGGCGTAGGGCGCGGGTGAGTCCGCGAAGGAATAATTGACGTCAGCTCCGAAAGGCTGATCAAAAATCAACGCAACGCTGAATTTGTCATTTAGGTCGGTTTTATAGGCGGCACCGACGGATGTGTATGACTCGACCATGTTGCCAGAGGACTGACCCAAGCCGGGAACGACAGTCGTGCCATCATTATAGGTGCCGGTCTGAACGCCCGATACCGTTGGGTTCACGCTCCCAAACGAGAATTCCAAATAGCTGCCATCTTCAAAGATCGGCGCGATGGATTGGCCGGACCGGTCGATCCCGCCTGCAAATGCGCCTGTCGCGGTGACCGCACAGGCCAATGCCAAAATTGATGTGTTTTTCATAGTTTCCATCCCTAAACGAGCCCTGGGCGCGTTTCCTTTATTAGTGGTGCCGACACGGTTTTATTTTGTCGATCTGGTGGTTCGGTGGTGATTCAGCGGTGTTGTCACTGAGATGTGTTGGTGTTGCGCGATTTGCCGCACATGTTGTGATTTCAGCCTAAGCCTGTGCGAAATTTCAAGCAATTCTGACGCCGCGTCATAGTTTTAAAATGACTCCTTGCGGTGCGGCAACAGCGTGATCACGCGGGCCATGCCGCTGTGCGACGGGACTCGGAGAGGATGTTGATGTAATTGGCGACAAAAATGATGCCTGCGCCGATAAAAACAAAAATATCAAGGCTTTCCCCATAGAGCAGCATCCCGACCACGCCGATCACCGGCAGGCGCAGAAAGTCTATTGGCGTGACGATGGAGGCGGGGGCGAGGCTGAGCGCTTTGGTCAGGCAAAAATGCGCGCCCAGCCCGGCCAGAGCGATCCAGATGACCCAAGGCAGATCCGTGAGTGTGAGCCAGGCGGCGGAGCCATCCATCATGGCGCAGACAAATCCAAACAAAAGTTGCAGCGTCACCATCCAGAACATGATGGCAAGAATCGACACGTTTGCGGTGCGGGTGAGTTGTTTGGTGAACAGGGCCGAGGTGGCAAATCCAAGGGCACAGGCCATGGCGGCGAGCAAGCCGATGGACAGACCGTCCGCGCCAAACGGACGGGCCACGATCAGGATGCCGGCAAAGCCCATCAGGGCTGCCAAGGCGCGGGTCGGGGTCATTTTTTCGCCCAAAAACACGGTGGCACCTAAACCCACGAGAATGGGATAGGAGAATTCCAGCGCGAAAAGTTGTGCCAATGGGATCAGTGTCAGGGCGAAGAGCCAAAGGTTTTGACCGGCAAAATGGCCCAGATTTCGACCGATGTGGAGCGGCAGAGACCGTGGTCTGAGTTCGGACAGGCGGCCCTGAAATATCGCGACGGGCAGTACGATCATCAGGCCGAACAGCGAGCGATATCCCAGAATTTCGAACGTATCGAGGTTGGCGGACACCATGCGCCCGGCCACCGCCATGGAGGAGAATCCGAACACCGCGCCCATCATCCAAAAGGCGGCGCGGATCGGGTGCGTTTGCGCGTTGGTCATAGCACTCTCTTATTGAAATCTCGGGCCATATGTTTGGTGACGCGACCCCAATCTGAGCTGTGGGTGCGGTCTTGATGGGCAGCAAAATCGACCTCGCTGCGAAACACTTCGCTGACATGAAAACAACACGGGTCCAATTCATCCTGCCAAAGCTCAAAGGACAAACACCCCGGTTCGGCCTCGCTCAGACGGTGGTGCCGGGGCAAAAGCGCCACGACACTGTCGATCTCGTGCGGCTCACAGCGCATCGTTCCTGTCAGCATGACTTTTGCCAAATCGCGCCCTCCCGTCGACTGACCCCCCAGTGGCAGCCGTTTCCCTTTTGACTGCTTAGTTTGAACCAGAGCAGATTCCAAAGAAAAAGTGCTGTGATCACAGGGGCATCCGTGCACAGGTGGTCTTTTGAAACGGGTCATGCTTTGCTGTGGAATGTGATACTTAGCGCTGGGATTTGGGCGCCAAAACGCTCCTGTAATTCTTTTTCCCAGGCGTCAAATTGATCCACGTCGTCATGAGCGGGCCTTGTGGGCCGCAGCAGGGTAAAATCGACGCCATACTGGGCTTGGATCTCGGCGCGCCGGAGGTTAAAATCGTCCATCGTCACACAGGGCAAACCCGCCTGACGCGCTGCATGCAATGTGATGCAGTGGCTGAGGTAGAACATTTGATAGGCCGCGCGAGGCGTCAGCTGTTTTGCCAAAGTTCTGCCCAGTGCAATCTGCCGTTCAAAACTTGGTCGCCGCATCAAAAAGGTAAAGAGCCTTACGCGAGACGTGTCATTGGGCAAAAGGCCCAAGACAACCTTGCGCGTGGCCTTTGAGGACAGCAATTGGATCAGGGTGCAGGGGAGAAAATACTCATTTTTGGGCCAGTCATAGGAGAGGAATTGGCTGTGCGGATCGCGGTAAAGGTAAAAACCACTCTCGTCAGGGCCAATGGGGATGCCCTGTGCATGTTGACCTGACCGGCAAAACCCGAAAAAGGCACGTTTTCCTTGATCTTCTGCGACACGTTTACAGGCGTCTAAATAAGCCAGCGCGCGCGGATGGGGGCGTGTCCGGTAGGTTGTCGAGAGTGTGCTTGATCTGTCGAAGAGTGTCCAAAGCGGTTTGCCCGTCAATGGGTCTTTCAGGAGATATGTGTCGAAATAGCCCCCTGTCCATGCCGGATGCCGCAGCTCTTGTGTCTGCCTGGATTGGCCCTGCCGCATCTGATTGATCCGTGTGAGCGAGCCACAGGATTCGTGAAATGGCTCGTAAAAGACCAGATAGTTGTCAGACGCAAGAAAACATCTGGCAATAGCTGTGCTGCCCGTGCGCCACATCGCATGCGCAAAAACATGGCCTTTGCTGCTGTGAGGTTTGGGGCTCTGAAATGTTTTTTCCATTCATTTCCCCAAACCGATCAACACATGTTGATGTCATACCACAAGGATATCGCCGCCCCAGAAGTCTGAGGTGTTACTCCAGCTCAATCGTGCCCGGCGGCTTCGATGTGCAGTCATAAAACACGCGGTTGATGCCTTTGACCTCGTTGATGATCCGGGTCGAGGTTTCGCCCAGAAAATCATGGGTAAACGGATAATAATCCGCGGTCATGCCATCGACCGAGGTCACGGCACGCAAGGCAAGCGCGAAATCATAGGTGCGCCCGTCGCCCATCACGCCAACGGTGCGCATCGGCAAGATTGCGGCGAAGGCCTGCCAAATTTCGTCATAGAGCCCGTGTTTGCGAATCTGGTCGATGTAAACCGCATCGGCCTTTTGCAGAATCGCCAGTTTTTCGCGGGTGATCTCGCCGGGGCAGCGGATCGCAAGACCCGGACCGGGGAACGGGTGGCGACCGATGAACGATGCCGGAAGGCCCAGTTCATGACCCAGCGCGCGCACCTCGTCCTTGAACAATTCACGCAGCGGTTCGACCAGTTTCAACCCCATTTTTTCCGGCAGACCGCCGACATTGTGGTGCGATTTGATCGTCACGGAGGGGCCGCCCGAGAAGGACACAGATTCGATCACATCGGGGTAGAGTGTGCCTTGGGCCAAGAATTTCGCATCCTTGATCTCATTGGCGTATTTCTGGAACACGTCGATGAACAGCTTGCCGATGATCTTGCGCTTGGTTTCGGGGTCAGAGACGCCCTCCAACTCGCCCAAGAACAGGTCAGACTCATCGGCATGGATCAGTTTGATATTGTAATTGTCGCGGAACATTTTCACGACTTGCTCGGCCTCATTGAGACGCAACAGCCCGTGATCGACGAACACACAGGTCAGTTGCTCGCCAATGGCTTCGTGCAACAGAATCGCGGTGACCGAACTGTCCACACCACCGGAAAGGCCGCAAATCACATGGCTGTCTCCGACCTGTTCGCGAATTTTCGCGATCATTTCTTCGCGGTAGGCGCCCATGGTCCAGTCGCCGGTGAAGCCCGCAAGCCGCACGAAATTCTCATATAGCGTTGCGCCGTTCGGGGTGTGATGCACCTCGGGGTGGAATTGCACCGCGTAGAAATGGCGCTCAAGGTCGGCGGTGATCGCAAAGGGCGCGCCGGGGGAGGTGCCGAAGACCTCAAAGCCGGGGGCAATCTCGGCGACATGGTCACCATGCGACATCCAAACCTGTTCGCGGCCCATGCCATCCATAAACCAGCCGTTCAAAAACTCCGGGCGGGTCTCGGTCGGCGTCACATAGGCGCGGCCAAATTCGGCGGTCGCATGTTCGCCCGCTTCGACCCGGCCCCCCAGATCGTGCATCATCACCTGCTGGCCATAGCAAATGCCCAAAATCGGCACGCCAAGATCATAGGCCGCTTTCGGCGGTCGCGGGCTCCCCTCGCGCATCACCGAATCCGGGCCGCCGGAAAAGATGATCGCTTTCGGCGCAATCTCTTTCAGCAACGCCTCGGTGACGTTTTGATAGGGGTGAATTTCGCAAAAGACATTCAACTCACGCAGACGACGCGCAATGAGCTGCGTCACCTGAGAGCCAAAGTCGATGATGAGGAGGCGGTCATGGATCACTTGAGTCATGACATGCCTTTACCCGCAGCTCCGCCTCTGTGGCAAGATGGATTCCCGCCATATGTGCCCAATCGACATGGAATGCGTGTGGATTTTGCAGCTTGCGGAACTTTGCTGTGGTGTGCGGGTCATTTTACACAAAAGAGCCCCCCGTTTCGGCCCCTCTGGATCTCAAAAGAGAGGAGGCGGAAACGAGGGGCATTGGCACCCGGGCGGGGCGCTCAAATCTGGCTCAGGCCGCGGTTTGTTCGCGTGGCAAAAGCCGGGCTTCACCCATCAGCGCGATCAGCACTTCAACATGGCGTGTTACATTATAGGCGGCGTCGCCCGATCGGCGGGTCTCTTCGATCTTGGCTTCTTCCTCGATCAAAGAGGACACGGCGCGCGCTGGTGAGGGCGCATTGGCGGTGCGCATGACCCGTTTCAGGTCGCGGTTTCGGTTGTAATCATTGAGACCAAAGCGGGCCGCGCGGATCAAAAGGCGAGGGCGGCGCAGCGTGTTGAGCAGGGTTGTGACGTCGTTCATGATCATGGTCTCCTGTTGCATGAATGTCCGCGCTTTTGAGGCATGTCAGTGTTGGACATTTGGCCCCGGTATTGCGGTTCTTCATCACTCTGACACAACCTGAACGTGTGTTGCGCATTGTTTCCGCAATGCGAACGGTCCTTTGCTCCGTTGTTTATGAATTGGAAACGATAATATCAAAACAGGAAACAATTAACGTTTAGGTAACCAATGCAACCCATGGTTGTGGTTAGATTCGGGGACAATTGGTGGGATAACCTGTGCAAAGCCAGTGGATATCCTGTGGATTGGTGAAGGCTCCAAATCTGACTGTGTCTAAAATGGAAACAATGCTGAAGAGTGAACTTGGGGGAACGATGTTGGAAAACGGGAAATATCCATCTGCACAGGGGCGGCCCTTACCGAAATGGGTGCCTCAGGAGGCGCAACGATACCTTGCGCATACGGAGACGGGCGACACCATTCGCGAATTGGCCCGAAAGGGGGGCTGTGCCCCCTCAACCGTGATGCGTCAGGTGCGCAAAGTGGAACAAAAACGCGATGACCCGTTGATCGACGAAGCCTTGACCACTCTCAGCCGTCTCACTGCGAAAGACACGCATGACACGGTTCCGTTTCATGACGCAGGTTGCCCTAAGCCCCCAGCGAAGGACATGGACACGATGACAGACCAAACGCCGTTCGATCACGCCGACGGGCAGACTCCCCCCGATGATGCGACCATTGCCCGCGAAGCCCGCCGCATCCTGCGCCGCCTCTCTGAGCCGGGGGCCTGTCTGGCTGTGGCGCAAGATATGGAAAAGGCCGTGGTGGTGCGGGATCTGCCGGATGGGCGCACCACACGCACCGCCGTCCTGGATCGCCCGATCGCCCAGGCGATGGCGCTCAAGGATTGGATCACGGCTCAGGCCAAGGGTAAAATCACCCGCTACACGATCACTGCCGCGGGCCGCGCCGCGTTGCGCCGGTTTTTGGCCGAAGACGAAAGCGCGCGGGCCGGCTTTGCCGAAGCGCCGATGAAATTTGGTGATCAACACCGCGATTGGGCGTTTCGCGATGAGCCAACACTCACAGACGACAAGCCCAAACGCATCCGCTACAACGCGGCTGAAAGCCCGGTGATGGTTCTGTCTCGGCGGCGTGACAAAGGCGGCGAGACATTTTTGCCGCCCGATCTGGTGGCTGCAGCCGAACGGTTGCGCGAGGATTTTGAATTGGCGCAAATGGGGCCGCGTGTGGCGCAGAATTGGGATCGCTTTCTCACCGGCGGTGGGCGGGGCGAATTTTCCGGCGATTCCAAGGGCTTTGGCCCTGAGTCCGCCAAGGCTCGCGTGGCCGCGGCTTTGGCCGATCTTGGGCCGGGGCTTGGGGATGTTGCGCTGCGCTGTTGTTGTTACCTGGAAGGGATGGAGCAGGCCGAAAAGCGCATGGGCTGGTCGGCGCGTTCGGGCAAAATCGTGCTGCGCATTGCGCTTCAGCGGCTCAAAAAGCATTATGACGAAGCGGGCTATTCAAATCTGATTGGGTGATTGGCGTTAAAAATCGCTCCAGTGGAGCGATTTAGCCAATCACGCGAAAACACACTTGTTTTCGCCGAGGCTCTTTTCATCAAATCGCTCCAGTGGAGCGATTTAGCCAATCACGCGAAAACACAGAAACGCGCCACTGGCGCGTTTCTTGGCGAAAGGCACGTTTTAGGTGACAGGCGCAGAGGCCACACTGGCCGCAAACGCCCGCGCTTCGGCGCGTTGGTCGGGGCCAAAAAGCTTGATTTCGATTTTGGGAAACAGCGGCTGTATCATCCCGACCCAAGTGCCAACCCAGTTGCGGTCGGTGACGATGGACATATGATGAAAATCGTTCCAGCGGCGGATCAAGGATATTTCATAGCGAAAATCTTCGAGTAAAGCGCCCGCCGTGAAATCGGAAAATCCCATCAAATCCACCATCAACCCATAGGGCGCAGGTCGTTGCAACATGGGTTCAAGCGCGGCCTCGACGACCTTGATGTCGTCTCTGGTGATTTTGCCCTCAATGGTCACAGCGAGGGCGGTGTCGTTCAGCGTGTCTATGCGGATCATGATGCTGTCCTTTTCTGGTCAGTCTGTCCTGTTCACCCCTTTTAGATGGGCATTTTTTTGCAAAAAGAAAGGGCCGAACTCTGTCCGACCCTTTCAAGTTTTATGTCAGGCCTGTGCGGCGGTTCAGGCGTCAAGCCTGGCCAATTCCGTCCGAACGCCCGCCTCATACTCCGGGTGAACCCGGCCCAAAACCGCCAGCCAGCGCTCGCGCACAGGCGTTGAGCAGGGCGCCATCGCGCCCGCCATATTGGCGTGCAACCGAGCGCGCTCATCCGCCTGCATCACATCGGCATAAAGGGCGCGGGGCTGAACGTAATCGGCATCCGCGTCCTGTTGCACATATTTATCCTCATCGCCTGAGATCTTCAGCGGCGGCTCGGCCACGCTCACATCCGGCTTGGCACTTTCGGCATATTGGTTCGGCTCGTAATAGGCGTCAATATGCCCGGTGTTTGGCCCCATGAAATTCATCGCACCATCTTTATGATAATGATGCACCGGGCATTTGGGGGCGTTGGCGGGCAGGGCCTCGTAATGGGTGCCAAGGCGATAGCGATGCGCGTCGGCATAGGCAAAGACGCGCGCTTGCAGCATCTTGTCGGGGCTAAAACCGATGCCCGGCACCTTGTTGGACGGGGAATAGGCCGCGTTTTCAACCATTTGGAAATAGTTGTCGGGGTTCTTGTTGAACTCCAACATGCCCACAGGGATCAGCGGGAATTGATCATGCGGCCAGACTTTGGTCAGGTCGAACGGGTTGAACTCCACCGTTTCGGCCTTTGCTTCGGGCATCACCTGAATGTTGAGCTCCCATTTCGGGAAATTTCCGGCCTCGATCGCGCCAAACAAATCCTCTTGATAGCTTTCGCGGGTCTTGCCAATCAGGGTTTCGGCCGCTTCGGAGCTGTGGTTTTTGATGCCTTGCTGGTTGCGGAAATGGAATTTGACCCAGACCCGCTCGCCATTTTTATTCCACATTGAATAGGTGTGCGAGCCGTAGCCGTGCATATGCATCGGGTTCACCGGGATGCCGCGATCCGACATCAGGATGGTGACTTGGTGCACGGATTCTGGCTGGGCGGCCCAGAAATCAAACATTGCCTCAGGCGAGCGCAGGTTGGTTTTGGGGTGGCGTTTTTGGGTGCGGATAAAGTCGGGGAATTTGAACCCGTCGCGGATGAAAAACACCGGGGTGTTGTTGCCGACCACGTCCCAATTGCCCTCGTTGGTGTAGAATTTCACCGAGAACCCGCGTACATCGCGTTCGGCGTCCGCCGCGCCCAATTCGCCCGCAACGGTCGACCAGCGCGAAAGAATGTCGCAGCTGTTGCCAACCTTCGAGAAAATATCGGCGCAGGTGTATTGGCTGATGTCATGGGTGACGGTGAACGTGCCCTGCGCGCCCCAACCTTTGGCGTGGACCACGCGCTCGGGGATGCGTTCGCGGTTTTGATGCGCCAGTTTTTCGATCAATTGGTAATCATCCAACATCACCGGCCCGCGCGGACCTGCGGTTTTGGATGTGTCATTGTGCGACACCGGCGCGCCGGCGGAGGTGGTCAAACGGGTGGTCATGTTTGTCTCTTCCTAATGTGGGTCTGAATCTTGCGGGAGTGTGGCACCCTGCGTATATTAAATGAAATTGTACTTTATGTGTTTTGGTATTAGTTTAAATTATAGAAAGGCTCACCATAAAGGCCCGCCATGCTGACGCTCAGACAAATGACCTATTTCGTCGCCTTAGCCGACACCCGCAGCTTTTCCGCCGCGGCCGAGCGTGCCCATGTCACCCAACCGGCTTTATCCCAGCAAATCAAAGAGATGGAACTGAGTCTTGGCGCGCAGTTGGTCGAGCGGCTGCCACGTGACATTCGACTGACGCGGGCGGGGCAGGTGGTGTTGGAACGGGCCCAGCAGGTTTTGGCAATGATCCGCGATCTGGAAGCCGAGATTCGCCAATCCAAAGGGCTGACCGGACGGCTGAGCCTTGGGGTGATCCCGACGATTGCGCCCTATCTTTTGCCGCGCGCCCTGACCCGGATCAAAGCCGCAGCACTTGATCTCGATCTGCGGGTGCGCGAGGCCCAGACCGCCGATCTTTTGACGGCGGTGATCAACGGACAGTTGGATGCGGCGGTGATCGCACTGCCCTATGATGTGGCGGGGGTGATGGCGGAGCCGCTGTTTACCGATTATTTCCTCTTGGCGGGCTCAAAGTCGCGGATTGAGGCGCTCAGTGCGGCGATCGCCCCGCCGCGCCCAACCGACCTGCCGCCGGATGCGCTTTTACTGTTGGACGAGGGCCATTGTTTGGCCGATCAGGCCTTGGACGTCTGCGGCCTCACGCGCGCGCGCCAAACCGTTGATCTGGGCGCGTCCTCTTTGTCGACGCTGTGCGGATTGGTGGCGCAGGGGTTCGGCCTGACCTTCGTGCCTGAAATCGCCCTGTGTTCCGAACAAGCGGCCAGCCCCGATATGACGGTCTTGCGCTTTCCCGAACCGCAACCGCAACGCACCATCGCTTTGGTGCGGCGGCATTCGACGGAGGCCACAACATGGTTCACCGATTTGGCCGCCCTTTTGTCTGAGGCGGGCAGCGAGATGATGCAGCAGGCGCGCAGGCGCGGTTAACCGGCCGCCTCTAAACATTGCGTGTAACTCTCTGGTGCAAACATCGCCCAGCCCGCCGCCTTGACACGTTCAGACTGTGGGGCGGTGGCGGTGATATAGGTCCAGGCGCCGATGTCAGTGTGCCGGGTGCGATACCAATCGCCGGGCTCAAGCGCACTGATGACGCCGCTGTTTGAATCTGGCCCGGCAAAAAGCGACACCCCAGAACCGGTATAGCCCATGCAGATGAAGCCCTCACCCTCTGGAAAGAGGATCGGCTGTTCCACCAAAAGCCTGCGAAATTGGATGTCATCAAGGGCGAGATAGGTGCTTTGCGTGTTGAGTGTACAGCCATGATCCTGTTCGGTCTCGCGCAGTTCCGCCACGCGCTCTGCGTCCCAAGATGTCAGCGTCACATTTTTGCCAATGCAATCGGAAGTGTCGAAATAGCTCTGGCCCAAGGGCGTGCCAAAGCAATAGCCCGCCCGGTCCATGATCCAATTTCGGCTATACCACAGATCCTCACAGACCCCGGCATGGGCAGGACCAGAGGGCAGGGCGAAGGGCAAGAAAGTGAGACAAATCAACAGTAAGGCGCGCATGTGAGCTCCGCAAATCAGCATCTTGTGTGAGTGTACGGGTATTTTCTAAACAAGAGGTTTTAATGTAAAAAATCGTTCTCTCACCATGTATGAAAGCGCCGATGCTGTCGACAGGATGGGCAAAACACGGTTTGCCGATTTTGCCGTATATCCGTATAAGTGGCCGAGGCGGCGGCACATGCCGTATGAGGCGCGGGTGAGAGGAGCGTTATGGTTGATGTGACATTTGATGTGAAAGGTTTTGGCAAAGGCCCTGCGCTTGTTGGCGTGCTTACTTTGGCCGGTTTGCCCTTTCTGTTTTTCGTGGCAGCCGCTTTTTATGTCGGCCCTTTGAAAATTGTCTTTTGGGTCGCGCTCGCCCTGTTTGTTTGGGCGCTGCCATTCTCTGAGATGCACTTTGTTCAGCTTTTGGGAAAACGGCAGACTGTCACATTCGGGTCTAAGTCAGTCACCATCAAGACCCCGTTTCGCACCCAAGTGTATCCCCTGTCAGACCAAGATCCGTTGTGTCTCGTGTCAGAGATCGGCCCTGAGGAAAGCGAACCCTCGGTGATGGTTGTTGCCAAATCACCTGGGCGGTGGCGTGATGCGCTTGCACTCCGAGTCGATGCCCTGATGGACCAAGATGGTAAGCCAGCAGACCCGTTGGCCATTTTACAGGCAAGCCATGGCATTGATGCCCGCGATCAGGACATATCCTCACGCGCCAAAGAGGTCTCGCGGGATCGGTTCAAAGGGCTAAAGTCCGTTGCATGGGGGATCGGTGGGCTGGCGGTGATCGTGCTGATCAATCTGGGATACTGAGCGGCGCAGCTATGCGTTTCGCGAAGCCCCGTTATGCGGCCTCTCTGCGACGGCTTTGAAAACACGGCATTTTCTGCACATGCAAAAGGCCCGCAGGAGGGTATCCCACGGGCCTGATCCATCACGCGCCAGACGCTGTTATGCGACGGCTTCGGCTTTCGCCTCTTTGAGGTAGGACAGCACGGTTTCGGGCGAGGACACGCCATAGGGGTCTTCGCCGTGGTTGTCGCACAGGCCGGGCTCTTCGAACCAGGCTTCGATCATGCCGTCGTTGACGACAGCGGCATAGCGCCAGGAGCGCAGGCCAAAGCCCAAGTTGTCTTTGCGCACCAGCATGCCCATGCGGCGGGTGAATTCGCCGGAGCCATCGGGGATGACTTTGACGTTTTTAAGCTCTTGAGATTGCGCCCATTTGTTCATGACAAAGCTGTCATTGACGGACATGCAATAGATCTCGTCGATGCCTTCGGCTTTGAAATCTTCAAAGCCATTCTCGAACCCCGGCAACTGGTAGGTCGAGCAGGTCGGGGTGAAGGCGCCCGGCAGGGAGAACAACACAACGCGTTTGCCCGCAAAGTAATCGGCGGTGGTTTTGTCTTCCCATTTGAACGGGTTGTCGCCGCCAATGCTGTCGTCGCGCACGCGGGTGTGAAAGGTCACTTCGGGCAGTTTATATCCGGCTTTCATCGGTCAACTCCTGTTATGGGTGTCCCGTGAGAGCGGGACGCATCTTCTATCGCAGCCCTTTTAGAGCGATTCTAAAGCACGCTTCAATGCGCGCGCGGCGTAAAAATGCTGCAGAAGCAAAAGGCGTGGTTTTCGCGAGACATTTGCAGGCAGACTGCCTATATCATGGTCCAAACGGAGAAAGGCCCAGCCATGCGTGATCTCAAAATTCCCGACCAGCGCCACCCTGAAAAAGCGCATCGGGCCGACAATGCCCAGCCGAAAAAACCGGATTGGATCCGGGTGAAGGCACCGACATCGGCGGGCTATAAAGAGACGCATCGCATCATGCGCGAGCATAAGCTGGTGACGGTCTGCGAAGAGGCGGGATGTCCGAACGCGGGGGAATGTTGGTCACAAGGCCACGCCACCATGATGATCATGGGCGAGATTTGCACCCGCGGCTGCACATTTTGTAACGTCGCCACCGGCCGCCCGAATGCGCTTGATGTGTTTGAACCGGGCCGTGTTGCCGATGCGGTGCAAAAACTCGGCCTCAAACATGTGGTGATCACCTCGGTCGATCGCGATGATTTGGAAGACGGCGGGGCAGAGCATTTTGCCCAGACCATCCGCGCCATCCGCCACCGTGCACCCGACACCACCATCGAAATCCTCACCCCGGATTTTTTGAAATGTTCCGACAGCGTGTTGGAAACTGTCGTGGCCGCCAAGCCCGACGTGTTCAACCACAACCTTGAGACTGTGCCGGGCCTGTACCCAACCGTGCGTCCGGGCGCGCGCTATTTCCACTCGCTGCGCTTGCTTCAACGGGTCAAAGAGCTTGATCCCACGATGTTCACCAAATCCGGCATCATGGTGGGTTTGGGTGAGGACCGCCAATCGGTGCATCAGGTGATGGACGACATGCGCGCCGCCGACATCGACTTTCTGACCATCGGGCAATACCTTCAGCCGACGCCAAAACACCATGCGGTCGATCGGTTCGTCACCCCGGACGAATTCAAAGCCTATGAAAAAACCGCCTATGGCAAAGGGTTCTTGATGGTCTCGGCCACGCCTCTGACGCGCTCGTCTTACCATGCGGGCGACGATTTTGCCCGCCTGCGCGACAATCGTATGAAAAAGCTTGGCCGGGCCTGACGTGAGCGACCCGACATTCGAGATTTTCCTCACCGCCCCGCCGGGGCTGGAGCCGATGCTTATGGCTGAGGTGCAGCAGGCGGGGTTTGACGCGCCTGTGCTCTCGCCGGGCGGGGTGACGATCCGTGGCACGTGGGAGGATGTGTGGCGCGCCAACCTGTGCTTGCGCGGTGCGTCGAAAGTCTTGGCGCGGATCGGCGAATTTCGCGCCTTTCATTTGGCGCAACTCGACAAACGTGCGCGCAAATTCCCATGGGGCGAGATTTTGGGGCAGGGCGTGTTGACCGGGGGGCTCTCCCTCAAGGTCGAAGTCACCACCAACAAAAAGTCCAAAATCTATCACGCCGGGGCGGCGGTCGAGCGGTTTGAACGCGCCATTGCCGAGGAATTTGGCGCCAAGATTGCCGAAGGTTTGGACGACGCCGATCTGGTGATCAAAGCCCGGTTCGACGACAACAATATTCAGCTTTCCGTTGATACCTCCGGCGAGGGGCTGCACAAACGCGGCCACAAACAGGCCATGGGCAAAGCGCCGATGCGCGAAACCATGGCGGCGCTGTGTTTGCGCGCCTGTGGCTATGATGGCACGGAGCCGGTGCTTGACCCGATGTGTGGCTCCGGCACCTTTGTGATTGAGGCGGCGGAAATCGCGCGACACATGATGGCCGGACGCGCCCGTCGCTTTGCCTTTGAACATCTGGCCAGTTATGACGCCGAGCAGGTGCAAAAAATCAAAGACGACTGGCAGATGCGCGAGAGCGCTTTGCAGTTTTACGGCTCTGATCGCAATGTGAATGTTGTGCGCATGGCGAACGAGAATGCCGAGCGCGCGGGTGTGGCCGACATCTGCACCTTTTTGCCCGTGCCCGTTTCCGAAATCACCCGCCCCGAGGGCGCGCCGGGCCTTGTCATTGTCAACCCGCCCTACGGTGCGCGGATCGGCAAGAAAAAAGACCTGTTCGCGCTCTATTCCGCCTTCGGCGAGGTGATGAAGGACCGGTTTTCCGGCTGGCGCGTGGGCATGATCACCTCTGACGATCAACTGGCGCAGGCCACGGCGCTCCCTTGGTTGCCGCCTCAGGCCCCCATCGCTCATGGCGGTCTCAAAGTCCGGCTGTATCAAAGCGCCGCATTGGGGTGATCTGGACGCAAGATCAGGGCGCGAGATCAGGGCACGAGAACAGAGCACGGAGCGTTTGCTTGTGCAAAAATGTGCGTTTTGTGATTTCCCTCAAAGCACCCCTGCACGCTCCCATGTTAAAATAAAGCATCACAGGGAGAGAAGGTGTCAGATGATGCAAAGGCCAAATTGGGACGATTTTCGCTATGTTTTGGCCGTTGCGCGGACGGGTTCCGTCTCGGGCGCGGCGCGGCACTTAGGCGTCAATCACGCCACAGTGCTGCGCCGGGTCGCCGCGATTGAGGGCCGTCTTGGCGTTGAATTGTTTGAAAAATCCGTGCGCGGATATGACATCTCGCCGGAAAATCTGCGCCTGATCGAAGCCGCGCGCGAGGTCGAAACCGCTGTCAACGCGGTCGAACGGTTGGCGCGCGCGGGCGAAGCGCCTTTGGCGGGGGTGATCCGCGTCACCTCGACCGACACGTTTTGCCACAAAATCCTGCCGCCGATTTTGGCACGTCTGTCGCAACGCGAACAGGATGTGTCCTTTGAACTCTTGTCGAACAACGCCCACCTTGATCTGTCGCGGCTACATGCCGATGTCACCGTGCGCCCGACCTATAAATTGCCCGACGACTTGGTTGGCGATATGGCCGCGCAAATGGCCTTTGGCTTTTATGCCGCCTCACCCGATGTGCCTGCCGATCACTGGTTGGGGCTGACCGGGGCCATCGGACGTTCGCCCGTCGCGCAAAAGCTGCGCGAGGCGTTGGAGCGGCGCAAAACCACCTTTACCGCCGCTGCCGACAGTTTCCTGTCGCTGCAATCTTTGGCCGAGGCCGGGTTGGGCCGGGTGATGTTGCCTGCGTTTTTGGGCAATGGTTCGACGCGTCTGGTGCGGGTGGAGCCGGTGCTTGAGGTGCCGCCTGTGCCGATTTATGTTGCCTCTCACGCCGATCTGGCCGATGCGCCACGGTTGCGCTTGGCCCGTGCGCGGATTTCAACAGCGCTTGAGGCCGAGCAGGAGCGGCTTTTGGGGGGCAGTTGATCCATGTTTAGGGGGCGTGGCTCAGGGCGCGGGCCGGACCTTGATCTTGCTCGCGCCATTGACCTGCATCCAGTCGGGCAGGCCGACCAGTTTCTCAACGCCGTAAAGCGCAACACAGACCGCGATGATCGCAAACACAAACTTCACCCGCGCCTTTGACGGCGGGTTCTGCGCCCAGCGTTTGGCGCGCAACAGCCAGCGCAATTGGGTCACGTCGATGGCTCCGGCGCACCCTCATCGTCAAACACAACCGTGCCGATATAGGGCAGGTTGCGGTTGGCTTGGGCGAAATCAATGCCGTAGCCGACGACAAAGGCATCGGGGATTTCAAACCCGGTCCATGTCGCCTTAAGCGGCACTTCGCGCCGCGCCGGTTTGTCCAAAAGGGCGATGGTTTCCAACTTGCGCGGATGGCGCGAGCGCAACAGCTCCAACACCGCCGTCAGGGTGTGACCGGTGTCGACGATGTCCTCAACGACCAAGACATCACGCCCTTCAATCGCCCCGCGCAAATCCTTTAAGATTTTGACTTCGCGCGAACTTTCCGTCGCATTGCCATAGGAGGAGGCCTCGAGAAAATCGACCTCCACATTCATCTCCAATTCGCGCACCAGATCGGCGATGAACACAAATGAGCCGCGCAACAAGCCGACCACCACCAATTTGTCGGTGTCCTTATACTCATCGCGAATGAGGCGCGCGAGCTCTTCGATCCGCGCGGCAATGGCCTTGGCCGAAATCATGACGTCGATGTGATATGGCCGTTGCGACATGCTAACCCCTTGCATTTTGTGCCTCAGGCATAGACATACCGAGGGACGACACAGAAAACCAGTGACCATGCCGACGCACCAAGAAACAAAACATCTCCCCTATAGCGCCGATCAAATGTATGCGCTTGTCGCAGACGTTGAGAGCTATCCAAAGTTTTTGCCGTGGAACGCCGCCGCGCGCATCCGCTCGCGCACGAGTGTGGGCGATCACGAGGTGATGCTGGCCGATCTGGTGATTTCGTTCAAAGTGTTCCGCGAAAAATTTGGCTCCCGCGTCACGCTCTTTCCCGCTCAGAAAAAGATCGACACCGAATATCTCGACGGGCCGTTTCGGTATATGAAAAGCTGGTGGAGCTTTCAGGACAGTCCTGACGGCGGCTGTGACATTGAATTTTTCGTCGATTTCGAGTTCAAAAATGCGATTCTTCAAGGGATCATTGGCATGGTGTTCAATGATGCGATGCAACGGATCGTACGTGCGTTTGAACGCCGCGCGGCGGAGCTTTACAAATAGGTTTTTCGGCTTTGAGAGGTGAAAAAAGGCGGGAGAAACCCCGCCTTTGCTGTTTTATGCCGTGAGCCTCACGAATTATGATCATAGGCGCTTTCGCCGTGCTGGGCGAGGTCAAGCCCGGTGTGTTCCATTTCCGCATCGACCCGAAAGCCGACCAAAACCTTGGTGACATAGACCAATGTCACGGTCACAACGGTGGTGAACAGGCCGACAATCACCAAGGCACCAAGCTGCGCCATCCAGGTGCCCGCACCAAAAGCGGCGATCATGATCGTGCCAAAAATCCCGCCGACGCCATGGACCGCGAACACATCGAGCGTGTCGTCGATCCGCAATTTGCCGCGGATCAGATTGACCATTTCCTGACAGAGAATGCCCGCGATCGCCCCAATCACCAGCGCCTCAACCGGGGTGACAAACCCCGAGGCCGGGGTGATTGAGGCCAGCCCGGCGATGGTGCCGGTGACGATGCCGACAAGCGAGGCTTTGCCATATTTGATCCGCTCCCAAAGCGCCCAGGTCATTGACGCGGCAGCAGCCGAAATATGCGTCACTGTGATCGCCATTGCGGCCCCGCCATCGGCGGCCAATTGCGACCCGCCGTTGAACCCAAACCAACCAACCCAAAGCATCGCCGCCCCGATCATCACATATCCGGGGTTGTGCGGCGGTTTGGTGTCCACTTTGCGCCGACCCAGCATCACCGCGATGATCAACGCCGCCAAACCTGCGGTTTCATGCACAACGATCCCGCCGGCAAAATCGCGCGTGCCCGTGGCGCCGAAAATCCCGCCATCGGCCAAAAAGCCGCCGCCCCAAATCCAATGGGCCACAGGCGCGTAGCACAACAGCATCCAAAGCCCGGAAAAGGTCAGCACGAAACCAAAGGAAATCCGTTCGACATAGGCCCCGACAATCAACGCCGGGGTGATGATGGCAAAGGTCATTTGAAAGGCGAAAAACAACACCTCGGGCAGGGTGCCTTTTGCGGTGCCAGCGTCGATGCCGAAGAGAAAGATTTTGCCCAAACCGCCCCAGTAGCCATTGCCCTCACCAAAGGCGATGGAATAGCCGACCGCGAGCCACAGCAGGCTCATCAAACAAGCGATGGCATAGACATGCATGAACACGCTCAACACATTGCGCGCCCGCACCAGCCCGCCGTAGAACAACGCCAATCCCGGCAATGACATGAATAAGACAAGTGCCGTGGCGACAAGAATCCACGCTGTATCCGCTCCGACCATATTCCCCTCCTAAGGTCAAAATTTACGCTTAGTGGCGCGTAAAGCGTCTTTGTGAGGTGTTAAAAAAGGGCAATGATGGATTCATCGGGGTTAAAAATAGAGCAAAATACAAAAAGGCTAAAAAATATCCTTAAAAATAATCTTACGCATAAAAAATAGTCGGAAATGGAATTTCGATGTCAGGCAGGATGCGTCAAAGCTGCTTTGAGCAGGCACAGCGCATGGATCACCGTCTGCGCGCGCACATTGGAGCGCCCCAAAGCGCCGAATTCGACCGTTTCAACGCGGCACGCCTGGCCCGTTTGCGCCAGTCCAAAACACACCCGGCCTTCGGGTTTGTGCTCCGATCCGCCCGGTCCGGCGATGCCCGTCACCGACACCGCAAGCCCCACGCCCCCGCGCGTCACAGCGCCCTCTGCCATCTCGCGCGCGATCTGTTCGGACACCGCGCCATGGGCGTCCAATGTGGCGGGGAGGATGCCCAGCATCTCGATTTTGGCGGCGTTGGAATAGGTGATGAACCCGCGATCCACCACGTCTGATGATCCTGCGATTTCGGTCAGCGCGCCGATGATCAACCCGCCGGTGCAGCTTTCGGCGGTGGCGATGGTCACGCCTTGTGCCCGCGCCAAAGCCAAGACCTCTGTTGCGAGTTCGACCGTCATCACAGGATAATCCCATGATAGACGCCGGCAAAGACCACAACCACAAGCGCGGCAAAGACGCCCGCGATCACATCGTCCAACATCACGCCCAAAGCGTCGCCACGGCGGTCCGCCTTGCCAATGATCCAGGGTTTCCAAATATCGAACAGGCGAAAGGCCAAAAAGGCGGTGGGCCAGGCGGGCCAAAGCGCGGTCGAAGGTGCACCTGCCATGGCCGAGCCAATCGCGACGGGCAACAGCGCAATCCATTGACCGACCAGCTCGTCTATGACGATCTCGGAGGGGTCGTGGTTGTCCGCTCCCTTGGTCATCACGCCCGTGGCCCAAAGCCCGGCCACAAAGGCGATGACAATGCCGATGATCACACCGGGGACGCCAAAGGCCAGATCCAGCGCCCAAAACAGCGGCACAGCGGCGGCAGAGCCCCACGTGCCCGGCGCAGGGGTCATATAGCCGACGCGGGCGAGGGTGGCGATCAGTTCTGCTATGGGTTTCATGTCAACGATCCTTGATCAGCGCTGTGTCATCAATGCGGCTCTATCAGCGCTGCTTTATTAAGGCAGCGGTGGCCAGCGCGGCAATGCCTTCTTCGCGCCCGGTGAACCCGAGCCGCTCCGAGGTGGTGGCTTTGACAGACACTTTATCCATTGCGATGTCCATAATCTCGGCCAGGGCCAGCCGCATCGCCTGCGCATGTGGCCCGATCTTTGGTCGCTCACAGACCAAAGTGACATCGCAATTCATCATCTCATAGCCCTTGTCGCGCGCAAGTTTGATGGCGTGACGCAGGAAAATATGGCTCTCGGCACCTTTCCATTGCGGGTCGGTTGGCGGGAAATGTTGACCAATGTCGCCCTGCGCCAATGCGCCGTAAATCGCATCGGTCAGGGCGTGCATCCCCACATCGGCGTCCGAATGCCCCTGAAGGCTGCGGCCATGCGGCAGTTTCACACCGCAGAGCCACACATGGTCGCCCGCGCCGAACCGGTGCACATCATAGCCATTGCCAAGCCGAAATTCCATGCCCTGCGTCTCCTTCTGTCCCGCCCGGTGTGCCGCCTCGCGCGCGGCCAAAAGCCGTTCTGCGCGGGTGAAATCTTCGGGATGGGTGATTTTAAAATTGTCTTCGGAGCCTTGCGTGATCGTCACATCCATCCCGGCCTTGCGCGCCACTTCGACATCATCTGCGGCCTCGCCGCTATGCGCCTGATGGGCGCGCAGGATGGCGTCAAAGCCAAAGCCCTGCGGCGTTTGGGCGCGAAACAACCCGGCCCGCTCGCGCGTGCCCTCCACAATGGTGCCGCTTTCATTCTCTGCACCGACCCAAAGCGCATCCGTGACGGCCAAGGCCGGGGCCGCGCCAGAAGACCCGGCGTCGAGCGCCGCGATCACCGCTTGGATCACTTGATGCGGGACCAGCGCGCGCGCCGCGTCATGGATCAACACCTGATCCACGCCCTGACCGTTCAGCGCCGCCAGCCCGGCTTTGACCGAGTCGGATCGGCGTGCGGCCCCCGGCACAAGGCTCACCTTTTCAAGGGTTTGCGCCAAGCTCAGATCGTCCGGGTGATGCACCACCATGATCACATCGACCAGATCGCGAAACGCCGCCACGGCATGATCAATCACGCGGGCCTGGCCGACCGCTTGCCATTGTTTGGGCAAAGCTCCGCCCGCGCGGGTGCCGCGTCCGGCCGCAACGATCAAAGCGGCGCGTTTTGTCGGTCGTCTGGTGATCCGTTCTGTCATGCGGTTGGGATAATCGGTGACGCGCAGCCTTGCAATGGCGCTGTTTTCACCGTCAGATCGATTAAATTTTGTGCGTCGGCCTGTTTTCGCACCTTTTTTGCCCTCATTCCTTTGCGACTCGCATAAGTGAGCGCTACCCCTGTTTGAAATGCACAAGGATTAATCGCTTGCCCGTTCGTTTGGCGCACCTCACCCTCGACCCGCCGGTGTTTCTGGCCCCTATGGCCGGAATCACCGACCTGCCGTTCCGCGCGCTTGTCGCCTCTTTTGGGGCGGGGCTTGTGGTGTCTGAAATGGTGGCCTCTCACGACATGGTCAACGCCCGGGCCGGATCACGCGAAAAGGCCGAGTTGGGCTTTGGCGTCGACAATACCGCCGTGCAATTGGCCGGGCGTGAGGCGCATTGGATGTCTGAGGCCGCCAAAATGGTCGAAGCCAACGGTGCCAGGATCATCGACATCAATATGGGCTGCCCGGCGAAACGTGTGGTTTCGGGCTATTCCGGATCGGCCCTGATGCGCGATCTGGACCATGCTTTGAGCTTGATCGAGGCGGTCGTGGCCGCGGTGTCGATTCCGGTGACGTTGAAAACCCGGCTGGGTTGGGATGACGTGCTGCGCAACGCGCCGGAACTGGCGCGCCGCGCCGAGGCGGCGGGCATCGCGATGATCACCATTCATGGCCGCACCCGCTGTCAGCTCTACAAAGGTCAGGCCGATTGGGCCGCGATCCGCGCCGTCAAAGATGCGGTCAGCATCCCTGTGATCGCCAATGGCGACATTGTTTCCACCGACGCCGCGCGCCGCGCGCTTGTGGCCTCCGGGGCCGATGGCGTGATGATCGGACGCGGTGCGCAGGGGCGGCCTTGGCTTTTGGCGCAAGTCGCCGCCAATCTGACCGGCGCCCCCGCGCCGATTGCGCCGACGGGCGGTGATTTGGCCGATCTGGTGGCGGGGCATTACGAGGCGGGTCTGGGCTTTTACGGCACGGAGCTGGGCGGCCGGGTGATGCGCAAACATTTGGGATGGTACATGGATGAGGCGGGCACAATGGATGAGTTGCGGCGGCGGATTTTGACCGCAAAAGCGCCCAAGGCCGTGTTGGACCTCTTGCCTGACGCGTTTTGCACAGAAGGACTTGCCGCATGAGTGATGCGCGTTTTGACACGCTCTGGCCCTCGCTGCCCGTACCGGCGCTGATGATCAACGAGGCCGATCAGATTGTTGAGATCAATTCGAGCGCCGAGTTGTTCCTCAATGCCTCGGCCAAATCGCTCAAAAACGTGCCGGTGTTTGACAAATTGGCCATTGACGCGCCGCTGGAAGAAGCCTTTTCGCGGGTCCGTCGCGACAACTCGGCGATGTTCATCAACAATGTCGATGTCTCGGGTGGCAACGCCGCCCCGGTGCAATGCAATATCCAGATCGCGCCGCTGCAAGGCGTCGAGGACTGGTTGATTCTGTTGATGGAACCGCGTCAGATCGCGGATCGTCTGGGGCGCTCGCATCAGGTCAAAACATCGGCGCGCTCTGCCATCGGCATGGCGGAAATGTTGGCCCATGAGATCAAAAACCCGCTGGCGGGCATCACCGGAGCGGCCCAGCTTTTGTCGATGAGCCTGACGCCTGAGGATTTGGAACTCACCGATTTGATTGTGGCCGAAAGCCGCCGGATCGTCGCCCTGTTGGAGCAGGTCGAACAATTCGGCAATCTGCGCCCGCCGGAAAAGCGCCCGATCAACATCCATGACCTGCTGGACCGTGCCCGCAAATCCGCCGAGCTGTCCTATGCGGCCTCAATGAAATTCGTCGAGGAATTCGACCCCTCGCTGCCGCCGACCTTTGTTGATGGCGATCAGTTGTTGCAGATTTTCCTGAATTTGTTCAAAAATGCATCAGAAGCTGCGGGAAAAACCGGCGGGACGATCCGTTTGCGCACCTTCTATGACCTGTCACTGCGCCTGCGCCGCAAAGATGGCTCGGGGGCGGCCCTGCCGCTTCAAGTCGAGATTATTGATGATGGCCCCGGCCTGCCGCCGGAGATTGCCGCCGATATTTTTGAACCTTTCGTTTCGGGACGTGAGAATGGCACGGGGCTCGGACTTGCTTTGGTCTCAAAGATTATTTCCGACCATGAGGGTTGGATTTCCGTGGACTCCGTGCCCGGTAAAACAGTGTTTCGGATTTCTCTCCCCGTCGCGCCGCGTGATGAGCGCGCCGATGGATAAGGAGGGGCGTCATATAAGTGTGAAAATCCCCGTTCAAAAGGGGCTGAGCGCGGAACAGGACCTTATTGGCCTGATCCCAACGCGAGACGGACAAGGAGAACGATAATGGATGGTACGATCCTCGTCGCGGATGACGACCGCACAATCCGCACGGTTTTGACCCAGGCGCTGACCCGCGCCGGGTGTAAAGTCCATGCGACCTCATCATTGGTGACCCTGATGCGCTGGGTGGAAGAGGGCAAAGGCGATCTGGTGATTTCCGATGTGATCATGCCCGATGGCAATGGGCTTGAGGCCCTGCCGCGCATCGCGGAACTGCGTCCCGGCCTGCCGGTGATCGTGATTTCGGCGCAAAACACCATCATGACCGCGATTCAGGCCGCCGAAGCGGAGGCCTTTGATTACCTGCCCAAACCGTTTGATTTGCCGGATTTGATGAAACGGGCGGCGAAAGCGTTGGAGGTCAAACGCCGCGCCAATCCGGCGCCATCGACCGCCAAAGCGCCTTCGGAAACGGTGCAGGAAGACCTGCCTTTGGTGGGACGCACGCCCGCGATGCAGACGCTCTATCGTTTGGTCGCCCGGGTGATGAACACCGATCTTCCGGTGCTGATCACGGGCGAAAGCGGGACGGGCAAATCCCTGATCGCACGCGCCATTCATGATTTTTCCGATCGGCGCAGCCTGCCGTTTGTGGTGGTCTCTGCCTCTGATCTGGCAACGATGGAAGGTCCGGCGACGGTGATTTCGCGCGCCAAAAACGGGTCTATTCTGTTTGATGAGGTCGGCGATCTGGACGAGGACGCGCAAGCGCGGATCGTGCGGATGCTCGACAGTTTCACCGACAATGCGCCGCGTATCATGGCCACGTCTCAGGCCGATCTGGGTGCGAAAATGGAAAACGGCGCCTTCCGTCAGGACCTGTTTTACCGTTTGGGCGGGGTGACGATTTCGGTGCCCTCGCTGCGCGAACGGGTCGACGACATTCCACTTTTGGCCGATTTCTTTTTGGGCAAGGCCGAGCGCGATGGCATGGCTGCACGCCGCTTTACCAATGAGGCGCTCGAACTTGTCCGCGCCTACAGTTGGCCCGGCAACGTGCGTCAGTTGGAAAATACCATTCGCCGCCTGATCGTGACCGCCCCCGAAGAGGAAATCACCCGCACCGAAGTCGAATTGGTTCTGGGCAATCAGCCCGCGATGGAGCCTTTGCAGGGCGGCGGCGAGGGCGAAAAGCTGTCGTCGTCTGTGGCCAAGCATCTGCGCCGCTATTTCGACCTGCATGGTGGGGTTTTGCCCTCACCGGGTCTGTATCAGCGCATTTTGAAAGAAGTCGAAGGGCCTTTGATCGAAATTGCGCTCGATTCCGTTGGTGGAAATCAGGCCAAATGTGCCGACTTGCTTGGCATCAACCGCAATACCTTGAGAAAAAAGATCAACGACCTCGATATTCAGGTGACACGCCGCCGCAAACTGATGTAAATAGGCCACATCCGTGGTGATTTGGGCGCAGTGACAGGAATATCACGCTGCTGCGTCCTTGGTGCCACGGTGTGAGGGGGCGTTTTCGGCACCGGATCACCGGGCCAAGGCGCTCCGGTGGACCAGTACGAGGTGGGCTTTGGCACAGACAATCGGCAAGCAAAGCTGGAACAGGCTCATGCGCCTGCGACGCCTGCGTCGGTTGCAAAATGCCGCGACTGTCGCGGTGTTTGTGCTGGGGCCGATCCTGGCAATCTCGACCTTTTTGGTGCTTGGCCCGTTGGATCACGGCCCCGCATCGGGGTCGCTGCGCGTCGTGCTTTTGGCCGATGTGGTCTATGTCCTTGTGGTGGCGGGGCTTGTTGCCCAACGCATCGCTCGGGTCATTGCCGCACGCCGCGCCCATTCCGAAGGCTCGCGACTGCACCTGCGCCTCTCTGGCGTCTTTGTTCTCCTTGCCCTGATCCCGACCATCACGGTCGCGATTTTTGCCGTGGTGACGGTGAATTTCGGCCTTGAGGGCTGGTTTTCGGATCGGGTGCGCAATGTGGTTGGCTCCTCGTTGGAGGCGGCCAAAGCCTATGAGGCCGAGCATCACGACGGTCTGGCCGAAGATACACGGGCGCTGGCCAATTTCATCATCGAGCGTCGCCGGTCCATGACAATCCTGCCCGATGGCGCGCTGCGTCAGGTGCTCAATCAGGGGCAGGGGCTGATCCAGCGCGGCTTGCGTGAGGCCTATGTGATTGATCGCGCGGGCGACATCCGGGCACGCGGCGAACGCTCCTATCTGTTTGATTATGAACAGCCCTCAGAGGCGGATTTGCGCCGGGCTGAAACCGGCGAACTGGTGCTTATTGACGATTGGGACCGCAACGAAAGCCGCGCCTTGCAACGGCTTGCGGGCTTTTCGGATCGCTATCTTTATGTCACCCGCGATGTCGATGGCAAAATCCTCAACCTGCTTGACGATACTCAGGATTCCATCGCGCTCTACAATCAGTTGGAAAGCGAACGCGGGCGGCTTTTGTTTGAATTTGGCCTTTTGTATCTGGGGTTTGCGATCATTTTGATCTTGGCCGCCACTTGGCTTGGCCTGTGGTTTGCCGAACGTCTGGCGCGCCCGATCGGACGGCTGGCGGGGGCGGCGAAACAGGTCGGCGAGGGCGATTTGTCGGTGCGGGTTCTGGTCGAGGATGGTGATGATGAAATCGCCACGCTGGGTCAGGTGTTCAACCAAATGACCGGCCAGCTCAACATCCAGCGCAACGAACTTTTGGACCGCAACGAACAGATTGACCGCCGCCGCCGCCTGTTTGACTCGGTGCTCTCATCGGTCACGGCGGGGGTGATGGGGCTGGACGCCGAGGGGCGGGTGACCCTGTCCAACCGGTCGGCGCACGCACTTTTGTCCGTGGGGGAGCGCGATGTGACGGGCGAGGCCCTTGCGGTCGTGGTGCCGGAATTTGGCCCGCTGTTTGACGCGCTGCGCAGTCAGGTACGCGAAGTGGTGCAAGAGGAAATCCGGTTGATCCGCTCCGGCGCACAGGAGAGCCTGTTGGTGCGCATCGCCACGCGGCGCGATGTGAACGGGTTGCTGGAGGGCTATGTGGTGGTGTTTGACGATGTGACCGATCTTGTCTCGGCTCAGCGTTTGGCCGCTTGGGGCGATGTGGCGCGCCGGATCGCGCATGAAATCAAAAACCCGCTGACGCCGATCCAATTGTCGGCCGAACGCATTCTGCGCAAATTTGGCAAGGGATTGTCCGAAGAGAGCCGCGCCGATTTGGAACAATACACCTCGGTGATCGTGCGCCAGACCGGCGATTTGCGCCGCATTGTCGATGAGTTTTCGAAATTCGCCCGGATGCCCTCGCCCGAGCGGCGCGATCATGATCTGGTCGAATTGGTCAAAGGTGCCGTGTTGTTGCAACAAAATGCCCAACCCGATGTGACCATCACCGCCGAGATCACGCCGCGTTCCGCTTGGGCCGAAGTGGATGCGACGATGATCGGCCAAGCGTTGACGAATTTGATCAAGAATGCCGGGGAAGCCATTGAAAGTCTTTATGAAAAGGGCATACCTGAGGGCCACACACCACATATCCATGTGGCCTTGACGCGCGACGGCACAGAGGCGGTGGTGACCATCACCGACAACGGGATCGGCCTGCCCGAAGATCGTTCGCGCCTGTTTGAACCCTATGTGACGACACGCGCAAAAGGCACGGGATTGGGCCTGCCGATTGTGAAGAAAATCATCGAGGAACACGGCGGATCTCTGGCGCTGACTGACGGCGTGCCGCTTGATCCCTCGGGACAGATCGGGGCACGGGCGACATTGCGCCTGTCCTTGATCGCAGAGGTGGAAGTAGATGAAAAACAAAAGCTTGCAGTATAACGTTGAGGTAAAGGGTGTGACACATGGCTGACATTTTGATTGTCGATGACGAACGCGATATCCGTGAACTGATCGGAGATATTTTGCGCGACGAAGGCTATGAAACGCGCTTGGCGTCGAACTCTGAGGACTGTCTCAAAGAGATCAATGATCAGGTGCCTTCGCTGATGGTGCTCGATATTTGGCTGAAAGACAGCGGCATGGACGGGATCGACATTCTCAAACATGTCAAACGCGAACATCCCGATGTGCCGATCATCATCATTTCCGGTCATGGCAATATCGAAATTGCCGTGGCGGCAATCAAACAGGGCGCGTATGACTTTATTGAGAAGCCGTTCAATATTGATCAGTTGATGGTCGTCGTTGGCCGCGCCATGGAGACCTCGCGGTTGCGGCGCGAAAACGCCTCGCTCAAACGCTCCGGCGGGGCTGAGGTTGACATGATCGGCGTCTCCTCGGCGTTCAAACAGCTTAAACTCAACCTCGACAAGGTGACCAAATCGAACGGGCGGGTGATGTTGACCGGGCCTGCGGGGGTCGGCAAAGAGGTGGCGGCGCGGTTCATTCACACCCATTCCGACCGCAAGGACGCAGCCTTTGTGACCGTGTCCTCGGCCACGGTCGAACCCGACCGGATGGAAGAGGTGTTGTTTGGCCGCGAAAGCCCGGACCGCGGGATTGAGAAAGGCTTGTTGGAACAGGCTCATGGCGGGGTGATCTATTTCGACGAGGTGGCGGATATGCCGCTTGGCACCCAATCGAAAATCCTGCGCGTGCTGGTCGATCAACGATTTACCCGCGTCGGCGGCACGGCGAAGGTCTCCGTCGATCTGCGGGTGATTTCGTCCACCGCGCGCGATCTGGCGACGGAAATTGCCGCGGGCACCTTCCGCGAGGAGCTCTATCACCGGCTGAACGTGGTGCCGATCGAAGTGCCGGCGTTGGAAAAACGCCGCGAAGACATTCCGGAATTGGCCAATCATTTCATTGAGATGCTCAACCGCACTCAGGGCCTTCCGCTGCGCGCACTCTCCGAAGATGCCGCCGCGATGCTGCAAACCATGACCTGGCCGGGCAATGTGCGGCAGTTGAAAAATGTGATCGAACGAGTGTTGATCCTGGGCGAGTCATCGGGCGACATTGAGGCCGAAGAATTGCCGTCGCAAGATGTCAGCAGCGAGGATGACACTCGCGCCATCCTGTCGCCGGCCATTGCGACCCTGCCTTTGCGAGAGGCCCGCGAATTGTTTGAGCGCGAATACCTGTTGACGCAAATCAACCGGTTTGGCGGCAATATCTCCCGTACCTCGACCTTTGTCGGCATGGAGCGCTCGGCGCTGCACCGCAAACTCAAATCTCTGGGCGTGATGACCGGGAACAAACAGGGCGGGCGTGTCGCCTATATCTCGGAAGACGCCGAGTGAAACCCGTGCGTCATGCGAGACGAGTTGACCAAAAGGTTCAGACATGACAAGCCTCACAGGTGAAACGACGATGTCAAAACAGTCAGGGATGATGCAATGAAAGTCATCATTTGCGGCGCGGGGCAGGTGGGGTGGCAAATCGCCAAACAGCTCTCGGGCGAAAAAAACGACGTGACCGTCGTCGACAACAATCCCGCCTTGGTGCGGCGTGCGACCGATACGTTGGACGTGCAGGGGATCGAAGGCTTTGCCTCTTACCCGGATGTGTTGGAAAAAGCGGGCGCACGCGATGCCGATATGATCATCGCCGCGACCTATTCCGATGAGGTCAATATGGTCACCTGTCAGGTGGCGCATTCGGTCTTTGCCGTGCCGCGTAAAATCGCGCGGCTGCGGGCGCAAAGCTATCTGACCGCGATTTATTCCGATCTTTACCGCCGCGATCACATGCCGATTGACGTGGTGATCAGCCCGGAAAAAGAGGTGGCCGAGGCCGCGCTGCGCCGTCTGGCTGCGCCCGCCGCCTTTGACACCCAAGCGTTCTTGGCGGGCCGTGTGCATCTCATGGGCATCTCCTTGGTCGAAGATTGCCCGGTGCTCAACACCTCGCTGCGCGAATTGTCCGATCTGTTTTCCACCCTACGCGCGATTGTCGTGGGTGTGCGCCGCGACGGGCGTTTGTTTGCGCCCGATCCGAATGACCAACTCTATGCGGGGGATGCGATTTATGTGTTCACCCACTCGGACGACATTACGCGAACCCTTGAAATCTTTGGCAAAAAGCAAGGCAAACAAGACCGGGTCGTGATCCTTGGCGGTGGCAATGTCGGCCTTGCCGTGGCACAGGCTTTAGAGGCGCGCACCGACCGGGTGCGGGCCAAGATCATCGAGAAAAACCGCAAGGTCGCCGAACGCGCCGCCGACAGTTTGGAGCGCACAATCGTCTTGAATGGCGACGCTTTGGACCAGGAACTGCTATCGGAAGCGGGCATCAGCCGCACCGACGCCGTGCTTTGCGTCACCGACGACGATAAGGTCAATATGCTCTCCGCCGTGCGTGCCAAACAGGCGGGCTGTTCGATGGCGATCTGTCTGGTCAACGACCCGACCTTGGTGCCGATCCTCACCGCGCTCGACATCGACGCCTATATCAACCCGCGCGCCACCACCGTCTCGTCGATCCTGCGTCACATCCGCCATGGCCGGGTGCGCAATGTCTACTCCGTAGGCGAGGGCGAGGCCGAGGTGATCGAGGCACAGGTGCTCTCCACCTCACCAATTTCCGGCAAGCGCATCAAAGACATCGCCTTCCCCGAAGGCGTCTTGATCGGCGCGATTGTCAAAGGCGATAAATACGTCAAACCCACGGGCGACACCCGCGTTGATGAGGGCGATGTGATCACCATCTTCTCGCTCGCCGCCGACGTGCCTGAGGTCGAACGCCTGTTGCAAGTGTCGATCGACTTTTTCTAATGAACCGCTTTGCGCGCATGCCATTTTTTGTCCAGCTGATGCTGGTCTCGGGGACGGCGATGATGATCCCCGCGGCCTATGCCATTGGTCTGCGCGAATGGGACGATGCCCGCGCTTTTGTCTATGCGGCGGTGTTGTTTTCCTCGCTGGCGATGTTCATTGCCATCGCCCGGTTTCGCCCCGATCGCACCGAAGACCGCGACAGCGCGGGCGACCGCGACCGCGAGGGGCGCAATCAACTTTTGACGCTTTTGGCGACCTATACGTTGTTGCCGCTGATCCTCGCCGTGCCCTTTGACGAGGCGACCAAAACCACCACCTATTTCAATTCCTATTTCGAAATGGTCTCGGCGCTGACCACCACGGGGGCGACGCTGTTTGACGATCCGGCGCGGTTGTCACGACCGGTGCATCTTTGGACGGCGCTGGTCGGTTGGCTGGGCGGTTTGTTTGCTTGGGTCACGGCCGTGGCCGTGTTGGCACCGCTGAATCTGGGCGGGTTCGAGGTGATTTCCTCGCGCGAACCGGGCCAAAGCGAGACCCGCGCCTCACAAATCACCCGCATCGCCGCCGCCCCCGAACGCATGGCGCGGTTCACCGCCAAATTGTTCCCGATCTATCTGGGGCTGACCTTGGCGCTGTGGTTTGCGCTTTCCATGGTCGGTTCATCGGCCTATGTCGCGCTCTGTCACGCGATGTCGGTCATGGCCACCTCTGGCATCTCGCCCGTGGGCGGGTTGGAGAATGGCGGCGCTGGGTTTATGGGCGAGCTTTTGGTCTTTGCCTTCTTGTTTTTGGCCCTGTCGCGCAAAACTTTCACCGCCGATCACCCGCGTCCCGATGCGCCGCCTCTGTGGCGCGACCCGGAGATGAAAATCGCGCTGGCCCTGATGATCACCGTGCCGATTTTTCTGTTCTTGCGCCATTGGGTCAGCGTTTTGGAAGTGTCCGGCGATTGGACGTTCTGGCGCGCTCTGTCCTCGCTGTGGGGCAGCTTGTTCATGGTGCTCTCTTTCCTCTCAACCGCAGGGTTCGAAAGCGCGGGCTGGGCCGAGGCGCGGCTGTGGTCCGGCTTGCAAGCGCCCGGCGTGTTGTTGATGGGGCTGGCGATCTTTGGTGGCGGCGTGGCGACCACGGCGGGCGGGGTGAAGCTGATCCGGCTTTACGCTTTGGTGCGCCACGGCGAACGCGAGATCGAAAAACTGATCTCACCGCATTCGGTCGGCGGCGCGGGGGCCAATGCGCGGCGCATCCGCCGCGAAGGCGCCTATGTCGCATGGGTCTATTTCATGGTCTTCGCCTTCACCATCGCCTTTGTGATGATGTTGCTGGCGCTGTTTGGCGTGGAATTCGAAGAGGCGGTGGTCTTTACCATTTCGGCGCTGACCACCACCGGGCCTTTGGTCAGGGTCGCAGGCGAAGCCTCGATGAGCTACGCCACATTGTCAGACCCGCAAAAGGTGATCCTGGCCGGAACCATGGTTTTGGGGCGGCTTGAGATGTTGGCGATTATTGCGCTGTTGAACCCGGAGTTCTGGCGGCGTTAAAGCGTCACGCCTTTAACCTGAGACAGGGGAAAGGCGTGACGCTGCCAGACATATCAAGGGTGTGGGCGCTCCGCCATAAACCCGTGAAACAGGTTTATGGCGGAACGCTTTAGCGGTCGCAGTGACGCAAAATTGTGCCGCCTTTCCCGGCATCTGGCCAAAATTCATGCCGTTATCTTGACATTCCTTAAGAACTCCTGCGAACGTGTCACCAAGTGCTGTCGCCCGAGGGACAGCTCGCATCATAAGCGCAAGAATAAAGGCAAAGTATCATGGCCGGCGACAAACAGAATCTCCAGGACGCATTTCTCAATCATGTCCGCAAAACCAAAGTTCCCGTAACAATTTTTTTGATCAACGGTGTCAAGCTTCAGGGCGTGATCACATGGTTTGACAATTTCTGCGTCCTTCTGCGTCGCGATGGTCAAAGCCAGCTTGTGTATAAACATGCGATCTCGACCATAATGCCGGCGCAACCGATCAATCTCTACGACGGCGAAGAGTAAGCGGTAGGGCTGTGCGACGTCGCAGCCTTAGAGTGCCTTACGACGCATGAAACCGGCGTTCAGTCCGGGGTGGCACGGGCCTTTGGGGCTGTGCCTCTTTGCGTTGATGGGTGTGGCACCCTTGTAAATTGGCGTGCAAACCGCTACCTGCGGCAGAGTAAAGATTGGGTGAAATCAGGGGCGAAAATCGCCCGTGACCACCCGCAACCCTAAGGAATACGATTGTCCGAACTGCACGAACATGAGGTGTTGAAGACCCGCGCATGGGTCATCCACCCGGATATTACATCAGATCGCAACCGCCGCGATCCGGTCGCGGGGCTTGAAGAGGCCGTGGCCTTGGCCGATGCTTTGCCCGAACTTGAGGTGGTTGGCTCAGAGATCGTGCGCCTGCCGAAAATGCAGCCGGGGCAACTGTTTGGCTCGGGCAAAATCGCCGAACTCAAAGAGCGGTTGAACGCGGCCGAGGTCGATTTGGTGTTGATCGACGGGCGTGTCAGCCCGGTGCAACAGCGCAATCTTGAGAAAGAGTGGAAGGTCAAACTTCTCGACCGCACGGGGCTTATTTTAGAGATTTTCTCCGATCGCGCCCGCACCCGCGAGGGGGTGTTGCAGGTCGAAATGGCAGCCCTCACCTATCAACGCACCCGCCTGGTGCGGGCCTGGACCCACCTTGAGCGGCAACGCGGTGGTTTGGGCTTTGTCGGCGGTCCCGGCGAGACCCAGATCGAGGCCGACCGTCGCGCCATTGACGACCACCTGTTGCGGCTCAAACGCCAGCTTGAGAAAGTCGTCAAAACCCGCGAATTGCACCGCGCCGCGCGCGCCAAGGTGCCGTTCCCAATCGTGGCGCTGGTGGGCTACACCAACGCCGGGAAATCGACGTTTTTCAACAAGGTGACCGGTGCCGATGTGTTCGTCAAAGACATGTTGTTCGCCACGCTCGATCCGACCATGCGCTCCGTGGTCTTGGAAGCGCCGCAGGGTGGCACCGACCGCGAGATCATCCTCTCGGATACGGTGGGTTTTATCTCCAGCCTGCCGACCCAACTTGTCGCCGCCTTCCGCGCGACGTTGGAGGAGGTGCTGGACGCCGATCTGATTTTGCATGTGCGCGATATTTCCCATGAGAAAAGCGACGAACAAGCGGCGGATGTGCGTAAAATCCTCTCTGATCTGGGCATCAAAGAAGATGCGCCGATGTTTGAGGTCTGGAACAAAATTGATTTGTTGGACGATGAGGCGCGTCAGGCCCGGCTTGAGCGCGCGCAATCCGAGGATGATAAATTCGCCATTTCCGCAGTGACCGGCGAAGGCGTGGCCGATCTTTTGGCCGCCATTTCGAAATATTTCGAAGAGGAAAAAATCAGTCGCGACCTCCTGTTGCCCTATGCACAGGGCAAACAACGCGCTTGGTTGTTTGCCGAGGGTGTGGTGGAACAGGAAACGGCGACCGAGGAGGGGTATCAGATGACGGTGCTCTGGACCCCGCGGCAAGAAAAGCAATTTCGGGAGATGTAAGATGGCGGAAAAACGGACTGCAAAACTCTATATGCTGTTGCTGGAAGCGACGGCTGGACCGAAGATCGCCAAACGCCCCGGTCTGCGCAGGCCGATCATCGGCTTTGTTGTCGCCCCGGCACATGGCGTGGCTTTGGAACATGCTGTGTTTAACCTGCGCGCTCAAGGTTGGGACAAAGTGCATGTCAAAAATTGCAAAGCCGTCTCCGCCAACCCCGCCTTGCTGAAAGACCCCGATCAAAAGGCTGCGGCTGAGAAGGCACTGAAAAACGGCGCGGCGTTCATCGTCTTTGCGGGCAAGGTCAAGCCGGGCAAGATGGACGCCTGACCTAAGTCAGCTTTCGCTGGGCGGCGTCACTACCCGTGCCGGATTGCCGACCACGGTCACGCCGGGGGCCACATCGCGGGTCACAACACTGCCCGCGCCGACAATCGCGCCATCGCCAATCGTCACGCCGGGCAAAATGATCGCGCCGCCGCCGATCCAGACATCTTGTCCAATGTTGACGGGCAGGGCGCGTTCGATCAATTGGCCCCGCAGCTTTGGGTCGCGGTGATGATCGGCACAGTAGATTTGCACATTGGGCCCCAACATGGAGCGCGCGCCAATCTCCACCCGACCACTGTCGAGGACCACGCATCCAACGTTCAAAAACGCCGCGTCGCCCAGATGGATGTTGAGGCCATAGACGCAATGAAACTGGCCTTCGATCCGGGCCGTGTCCGGGGCTGTGCCCAAAAGCGCGCGCAGCTCAGGCGCGATATTGCCACGGGTGGAGGGCAGGGTGGTGTTGTGGCGGTGAACCGCGTCAAAGACCCGCAATCGCCGCGCATCCAGCGCCGGATCAAGGCAACAATACCACTCCCCGGCTTGCATCTTTTCAAACTCGTCCATCGTCTCTCACCGGATGAAACCGCCGCGGGCTGCGCGGCTCAATGTGAGAGTTTCATGGTCACAATCCCGGCTAAAATCAAGCCCGCCGCGATCAAACGCGGCAGGGTGGCCGCCTCGCCCAGCACCACAATGCCCACAATAAACGCCCCGACTGCGCCGATCCCGGTCCAGATCATATAGGCTGTGCCCAAGGGGAGGCTGCGCATTGCCATGGCCAAAAGGGCAAAGGAACTGAGCGCAAAGATGGCCGTCAGCGCGGTGTCCAACGGGCGGGTGAAGCCGTCGGATTGTTTCATGGTGAAGGCCCAGGCCACTTCGAGCAGCCCAGCGATGGTCAGATAGACCCATGCCATATGATAATCCTTTGTGCGCATGTGTTTTGGCAAGGATGCGGCAGTGCGGCGCGTCTGGCAAGATGTTGGTTAAAAATATTTCCAGTTGGGAAATAAATGTGGACTATGCCACAGGATCAGCCCCGATGCAGGACTGATCCTCTTTGCAGCTCTCACTGATCTTGCGCATCCGCCGGGGTCAAATGCGTCACCCCCACACCCGCCGCGCGCGCCAGATCCGGGTCCAAACTCATCGGCACATATTCACCGCGCCGCCACAGCTCGCCCAGATCATCGTAATGACGCGACAGCGGATGCCCCGATTGCCCGGTGGCGGTGATAAACACCGAACTGTCGGGATCGGCAAAGTCATAGACGCCGCGATAGGCCGCGCCGTGCACGTTGGCAAAGGGATCGTCGTCCTCGCCAGAGGTCACGCCGCGCATCAAGGTGTTGTCGCCGCCCGAAGTCGATTGCCGGATGTTCACCACCCATTTGAGGAACGGGACATTGCCCAAAACCGGGTGGTTGTGCTGGGCAATATGCGCATCCCCCCAGCGCAGGCTTTCGAGATTGGTCGAATATTGCTCGCCAATCCATAAAAGTGCATCGTCCAAGGCGAGCCGGGCAATGTCGGTACAGGTCTCGACCGGGGCGGATTGCAGCACGTCACACCACACAGAGGCCCCGCCGATGTTGCGGTAGACCCGTTCGATAAACAGCGGCTCGACATGGGTGAACTCATGCGACAAGGGGCCGATCTCGTCGCGGATCAGGCGATCTTGCAGCGCCCGCATCCAGGCGTAATAGATCAAAGGCTCGGGCAGATGTTCGTTCATCTCGCCGTTCCATTCCGCCAAAAGGTCAAGTGCACGTTGGCGTTGACGCTCAACCGTGCCCTCAGGGGCCGCCTCGCCGGTGAACCAAAGATCGGCCCCAACCAGCGGCAACAAAGCCCGCGCCGAGGGCGACACCACATCGTTTTGCACCTCGATAAAGCTCTCGCGGGTGTGGACCTCGCGCGATTGCATCAGCCGTTGCCACCGCTGAATGCGCTGGCTGTCGCCCCAGTGATAGGACAGGTGATCGGGGAAGGGGGCGTCGATGGTTTTGTTGTTGGTGTTACCGATGATCTCATCCGGCCCAGCGTCGAACTCTGGCAGATCGTCATAGCTGCGCCAGCCCTGCCAGCGGTTGGTTGCGATCCAGCCGGGGCTGGGAATGCGGCCCTTGGATTGATGCGTGGCGTCACGCAAAGGCGCGCGCCCGATGACTTTCATCGCCACCTGATCCGGGTCACTGAGCGCCAGATTGAGCGCCGGGGCGGCAAAATCGCGCCCTGCCGCCAAGGCCTGTGTCATCGTATGGGCGTGGTTCAGCGCTACCACCGCCGACATCGAACGATCATCCGACACCAGCGCCGTCCAAGCCACCGACATGACATGGCCCGGCGGCGTGATCGTGCCGACGTCAAAGGCGCTTTGTGGCAAGATCGGTCCGTTTTCGGACCATTGCAGCGTCAAGGTCACCGGCGCCGCATCTTTGATCTGAATGATCGAGGGCCGCGTGCGCAGCGGTTTGAACCCAGCCGGGGTCAGAACTTCGTCCGGTGTGTCCGGGTTGAGCTTTTCGACATACAGATCGGCGTCATCCAGATAGGCGGCGGTGATGCCCCAGCCAAAATCCTCGCCGCGCCCCGACACAACGCCCGGAACCCCCGGCACAGTCGCGCCAATCACGCCGCCCGTGGCCAGTTCAAGCCGCGCCAAATACCACGCCCCCGGAGCGGAAAACCCCAGATGCGGGTCATTGGCCAAAAGCGTCGCACCCGAGGCGGAGCGGCGGGGGGAGGCGGCCCAAACATTGGACGCGCCTGCCAGCCCGGCTTTGGCAAAGGGCGCGAGCGCATAGTCGGTGCCGGAGTTGGCGGTGAAGGGTGCGACACTGGGGAAAAGCGCGGCATATTTGGGCAAAACTGCGCTGCCCTGACCCGGCGCATCGGGCATCAGATCGGCCAGCCGTTCGGGCGAGATCAACAAAGAGGTGCGTGCGCGCAAAACCTCGTTGGGGATTTGATCGGAAAGCTGCACCGCGACGAGTTTGAGAATGGCGATGGAATCAGCGGGCCGCCAATAGGCAATCTCTGTCGGGAACAAAAAGAACTCCGGCGCACCGCGCCCCAAAGAGCCTTTGTTGACCTCTTCGATCCAGGCATTCACGCCGCGCGCATAGGCTTCGAGCGCCGCCGTGGTTTCCGGCGTTTGCGCCGCAACCGAAGCCTCCGCCGCCGCATAAAGCCCAAGACGGCGCATCAATTCGTCGGTGGCAAAGGTGCGTTGACCGTAGACCTCAGAGAGCTTGCCCTGCGCCGTGCGCCTGAGCAACATCATCTGAAACAGCCGATCCTGAGCATGCGCAAAGCCCAAGCCATAATAGACATCGGCATCCGTGGCGCCAAAAATATGCGGCACATTGGCATTGTCTCGGGCGATTTCGACCGGGGCGGAAATCCCCGCGACCGTATGATCCGCATCATAGTCGGGCAGGGACCGCGAGGCCAACCAATAGGTCAACCAAATGCCCAGGACCGTGATGATCACAAGGGTGGACACGAGTTTGAGCAGCAAAGAAAAAATGCGGGGCATGGAGAGGGGCATGGGGATCAGTCGTGTTGGGTCGGACCCGGGGGGGCCGCTGTGCGGATATGGTGTTGACGCGCCGCCCCGATGGGCTACGCTTCTGGCCTCGCGTTAAAGCACATAGATTGCAAAGGGGAAAGCCATGGCGAAAGTCGGATTTTTGGGTTTGGGCGTCATGGGATACCCGATGGCCGGGCATTTGGCCGCCAAGGGCCACGATGTCACCGTCTATAACCGCACCAGCGCCAAGGCACAGGCCTGGGCCGAGGCGCATGAGGGCGGATATGCCGCCACCCCGCGTGAGGCGTCTGAGGGGTGTGATTTCGTCATGGCCTGTGTCGGTAATGATGATGATCTGCGCTCGGTCTGCCTTGGCCCGGATGGGGCGTTTGCGGGGATGAAAAAAGGCGCGATTTTTGTCGATCACACCACGGTCTCCGCCAAGGTCACCCGCGAACTGGCCGAAGCCGCCGCCGCCTTTGGCATCGGTTATGTCGACGCCCCGGTGTCGGGTGGCCAAGCGGGCGCGGAAAACGGTGTGCTCTCAGTCATGTGCGGTGGCTCTGAGGCGGATTTTGCGGCGGCAGAACCGGTGATGGCCGCCTATGGCAAGATCGTGAAACTCTTGGGCGTGGTCGGCATGGGCCAGACCGCCAAAATGTGCAACCAAATCTGCATCGCGGGGCTGATGCAAGGCCTGTCCGAAGCGCTGCATCTGGCGGAGAAATCCGGGCTGGATGGCGAGGCTTTGGTCGAAGTGATCTCAGGCGGGGCCGCCGGGTCGTGGCAAATGGTCAACCGCCACAAAACCATGCTGGCGGACGAGTACAACCACGGTTTCGCCGTCGATTGGATGCGCAAAGACTTGGCGATCTGCCTTGCCACGTCGGATGAGGTCGGCGCGTCCTTGCCAGTCACCGCACTGGTCGATCAGTTCTACAAAGACGTCCAGAAAATGGGCGGCGGACGGTGGGACACGTCGAGCCTGATGAAACGGCTGAAGGCGTTTGAGTGAGGGTGTAACACCCCCTTTCCCCCATCCCCATCCCCCTGCTATAAGGTCCTTGATCAAAGGACCCAAAACACATGACCGAAAAGAAAAGCTCAGGACGCGGTGCGCGCGAACTGCGGGTGAAAGTGAAATCGGCGCGGGGGCGGAAACTCTCGTCGACGCTTTGGCTTGAGCGCCAACTGAACGACCCCTATGTCAAGCGGGCCCATGATGAGGGCTACCGCGGGCGGGCGGCGTTTAAGATTTTGGAACTCGATGACAAATTCCGCTTTCTCGTGCCCGGCGCGCGGGTGGTTGATCTGGGCTGTGCGCCGGGCGGGTGGTGTCAGGTGGCGGTCAAGCGGGTCAATGCTTTGGGCGAAAAATCCGGCAAGAAAATCGGAACTATTCTGGGCGTCGATTTGCAACAGGTTGATCCGATCGCGGGCACAGAAATTCACCAACTCGATTTCATGGAAGACGACGCCGATCAAAAGGTCAAAGACTGGCTTGGCGGCAATGCCGATGTGGTGATGTCGGACATGGCGGCGGCCTCGTCGGGGCACAAACAAACCGACCACCTGCGCATCATGGCGCTCTGTGAGGCGGCGGCCTATTTTGCCTTTGACGTCTTGGAGCCGGGGGGCACGTTCGTGGCCAAGGTCCTGGCGGGCGGCGCGGAGGGCGATTTGCAAAAGCTGCTCAAACAGAAGTTTGAAAAGGTCGTGCATGTCAAACCGCCTGCGTCGCGTTCGGACAGTTCGGAAAAATTCGTTGTGGCCACTGGATTTAGGGGCTGATCTTGGAGCGCTGGCTGAGGATTCAAGCCGGGCCTGCGGACCTGGCCTTTGATCCTGAGGTCGGCAATATTCGCCGCTTTTCTCTGGGCGGTCACGACGTATTGCACACCGCCCATTGGGTCGGCACGCCCTCGGCGCAGGCTGCCGACAGTGTGATCGACGCCCATCTGGCGGGGGATTTTTTGGCGGCTCCCTTTGGCACCTCCGATCTTATGCCCTGCCCGCCGCATGGCTGGAGCGCCAATTCGCGCTGGCATCTGATCAGCCGCTATCAAGGCGCGGGATGTGCGGGGATGAAACTGATGTTGGATCACGACATCATGGGTGCGCGGGTGACGAAAGACATCCGGCTCTGCGAAGACCACCCCGTGCTCTATCAAACCCATGTGATCGAAGGCGGACCGCATGAGGCAGCCGCACCGGGCGGGCTGACCTTTGCTCATCACCCGATGATCCGCGTCTCTCCCGGCGATGCCATTGCCACTTCGCCCAAACGTGCCGCTCTGACGCCAGAGGCCCCTTTGGAACCGGCGCATATCCTGGCCTATCCGGAGCGCAGCACCGATCTGACGCGCTTTCCCGCCGCCAATGGCGGTACGGTGGATCTAAGCCAGTATCCGCGCGGCAGTGGGCATGAGGATTTCGTCACTTTGGTGGAAGCTGAGGCCGGGGTCGGTTGGACCGCCGTGACCCGTGCGGCGCAAAATGACATTGTCGTGGTGCTCAAAGACAGCGCGGTGATGCCGGTGACGATGCTGTGGATTTCCAATGGCGGGCGCGATTATGCGCCGTGGGACGGGCGCCATGACGGGGTTTTGGGCATCGAAGACGGCTGTACGGCCGGGGCGGAAGGCCACAAAGCGGCGCTTGGCGACAATGCGATTGCCCGCGAAGGCGTACCCACCGCGCTCATTCTCGCACCAAACACCCGCCATACCCTGCGCCATGCCATTGCCGTTCTGCCGCGCCCGCAGGGATTTGATGGCGTAAAATCGCTAACGATCCGCGAAAATCGGCTTGTTTTGATCGCAATCAACGGGTCCGAGACGGAAATCCCATTTGAAGGCGGTTATTTCTCTATTTGAAATATACCTTTCTGATGTAGATCAACGTGGCACAAAGCACCGCTTTATAAGGTGCCACAGATTTCACAGGGAGTCCTGCCATGCGGCTGACAATCCGAACCAATCTTGCCATGCGTGTGTTGATGGCCTGTGCCGTGAACACCGGCCATATGGTGCGCCGTGCCGAGATCGCCAAGGCGGCGAATGCATCCGAAAACCATTTGGCGCAGGTGGTGCATCTTTTGGCCAATGAGGGCTATATCGACACCACGCGCGGGCGGTCGGGCGGCATCGCTTTGGCGCGCAGCCCCGACAGCATCACCATCGGCGATGTGTTTCGCCATTTCGAAGCGGGCGTGCCCTTTGCCGAATGTTTTGCGGGCGATGACAACACATGTCCGCTCAGTGCCGTCTGTCGGTTGCGCGTGGCGCTCACGGCGGCGTTAGAAGCGTTTTACGGCGTGTTGGACAGCATGACCTTGCAAGATTTGATTACAGACAATGCCGGTCTTGAGGCGCTGTTGAACCTGCCGCAGCCGGATATGATGTTGCCGCAGGGCGGCTGTACGATCGCGCCACAGCTCTGAGGTCAGGCGGTAGTCTCTGATCCGGCTCGCGCCGCACCAAAGTCAGCCATAAACGTTGATCTTCATGCACTTCAGCGCCAGTCCAAACAGGCCAATGCCAGTGCCAATGAAACCCAGTCGCCAGCTCGCGCAGCGTGATCCATGCCATAACCGAGAGCTAAGGCCCTGAGCGGCCCATCCTTGCAAGGCTCGCAAGAGCGTCGTCCAGCACCCTGTCAAAACTTGCCGTCGCGTCGATCTCGATCACATCGGGTTCGTTGATGGGCGGTTCCAACGTGGCAAATTGGCTGTCGATCAGGGCGGCGGGCATGAAATGATCTGCGCGGGCGCTGACGCGGGTTTGGGCCACATCGAAGGGCAGGGCGAGGTGGATAAAAACCATGCCCGCCTCGCGGCGCAGCCGATCCCGATAGGCGCGTTTGAGGGCGGAGCAGGAGACCACGACACCCGCGTCATGCGCCAACTCTGCCGCGATCCGATCCAGCCACGGGGCGCGCATCGCGTCATTCAAGGGCCGCCCTGCCGCCATCATTGCGCGGTTCTCCGGCGGATGAAGATCGTCACCCTCGACAAAGCGCCGCCCAAGGCGGGCGGCCAGTGCCCGCCCGATCGTGGACTTGCCACAACCGCTTACCCCCATGATGACAAGGCTCTGAGCCATGGTTTTGCCTGTCCTCTGTTTTGTTTCTTTGTTCTGTCACGTTGTTCTATCAAGTAGTTCTATCAAGGGCATAGGCCCAGACAAAGCCCCAGATGTCTGTAAGACAGCGCCCCCTCTTTGCGCATTGCCTCACATGTTCGTGTTCTCATCCGCCCCCCTATGCTGACATGGGTCAATGTCATTGCTGTGGTTTTCTGTCAGGCTACACTGATTGGAGAGGACTCACAGGCCGGGTGTGCTGTGCGCGCTGGGTTTTGGATTTGACTGGGTTTTGGATTTGAAAAGGGGCAAATATGTTATGACTGCCACGCCGAAACAGGGCCGCAACCACAGTGATGCGCCGGGCAGCGATGTCGCGGATCACACGCCTCCCCGCGACGGCCATATCGCCGCCATTCGCGGCGGCGTTGTGGATGTCGCCTTTGACGGGGATGTGCCCCATATCCATGATCTGCTCTATGCTGGCGATGTGGCGCTTGAGGTTGCGGCCTTAATTGGCGACGGTTTGGTGCGGGCCATGGCGTTGGCCCCGGTGCGCGGGCTTGGCCTTGGCATGGCGGTGCGCAACACTGGCGGGCCGATCACCGTGCCGGTGGGGGATGAGGTCTTGGGGCGGATGCTCGATGTGTTCGGTGCGCCGATTGACGGACGTCCTGCGCCCAAGGGTGCCGCATTGCGCTCCATCCACCAAGCCCCGCCGAACCTCAGCGACCGGGTGTTGCATTCCGAGACGCTTGAGACCGGGATCAAGGCGATTGATCTTTTGTCGCCGATTGAGCGCGGCGGCAAAACCGGGCTGTTTGGCGGCGCGGGGGTGGGCAAGACCGTGTTGATCACTGAGCTGATCAACAACACCGTGCAACATCACAAGGGCGTCAGCCTGTTTTGTGGCATTGGCGAACGGTCGCGCGAGGCCGAGGAATTGTACCGTGACATGGGCGAGGCCGGGGTGCGCGACAAGACCGTGATGCTGTTTGGTCAGATGAACGAATCCCCCGGCGTGCGGTTTTTGATCGGCAACACCGCCCTGACCATGGCGGAGTATTTTCGTGACGATAAAGGCCAGGATGTGTTGCTGTTGATCGACAATATTTTCCGTTTTGTTCAGGCCGGGTCCGAGGTCTCGGGGCTGATGGGGCGGATGCCTTCGCGGGTCGGGTATCAGCCGACGCTGGCGACCGAATTGGCGGCGCTTGAAGAGCGGATCACCTCGACCAACAAAGGTGCGATCACCTCGATTCAGGCGGTCTATGTCCCGGCCGATGATTTCACCGACCCGGCGGCGGCGCATATCTTTTCGCACCTCTCGGCCTCGGTCGTGTTGTCGCGCAAACGCGCAAGCGAAGGGCTGTATCCGGCGGTCGATCCGCTCGCTTCGGCCTCGGTGATGTTGACGCCCTCGGTGGTCGGCCAACGCCATTATGACATCGCCCGCGCGGTGCGCCGGACCTTGGCCGACTATGAAGAATTGCGCGACATCATCGCCATGCTGGGCCTTGAAGAACTGTCCTCGGCGGATCGGGCCACCGTGGCGCGCGCCCGTCGATTGGAGCGGTTTTTGACCCAACCGTTTTTCACCACCGGCTCCTTCACCGGAACCGGGGGCAGATCGGTGCCGATTTCCGACACGCTCGACGGTTGTGAGCATATTTTGGGCCAGAGCCAATTCGATCTGCCTGAAAGCGCCTATTACATGATCGGCGGGTTGCAGGACCTGAAGGGGGCGACATGAGCCTTGCCTCTGAGATGCGCGTCACCCTGCACCTGCCAACCAAGACCCTGTTTGAGGGGCAGGCGACGCGGTTGACAGCCGTGGCGCAGAACGGCGGCTTTGGGATTTTGCCGAACCATATGGATATGGTCACGGCGCTGGTGCCTTCGGTTCTGACGCTGGTGTTGATGGATGGCAGCGAGGTGATTTTTGGCCTTGATGAGGGGCTTTTGGTCAAAAAGGGCTATCATGTCAGCGTCTCTACCCGGCGCGGTGTGGTGGGTGATGATCTTGTCACTCTGCAAGACCGGGTGCAGGACAGCTTCATCCAGATGGACGAAGAAGAACGCATCGCGCGCGCCGCCCTGTCGCGGCTTGAGGCCAATATGGTGCGCCGCTTTGCCGATTTGCGAAAGCCATCGTTATGAGCAAACCCCCAGATCCCAAATCCCCAGATTCCAACCCCCCTGGCCCCAAATCAGACCGGTCTGCCCGTGACATCGCACGCCATGCCCAGCGGATGAAATCGACCCGCGATCATCCCCCCCCAAGCCCGTTGCGCGGCATCAGCACCTTTGGCATGGTTGGCTGGTCGATTGCCGTGCCGACGGTGGGCGGGGCGTTTTTGGGCCTGTGGTTGGACCGGGCCGCGCCGCAGGCGTTTTCATGGACCATCGCTTTGATCCTGGGCGGTGTGGTGCTTGGGGCGTTCATCGCCGGGGCATGGATCAGCAAAGAAGGAGGCGAGCGATGATGACTGTGGACGCGATGACTGTGGACACGATGAGCGTGGATTGGATGGCTCTGCTGATCGGGCTTGCCAGTGGTGCGGTGATGAGTGCGATATTTTTTGCGGGTCTGGCCTATGGCATGCGGCGCGCGTTGCAGGCCGCGCATCCGGTCTTTGTCCTGATCCTGAGCGCGGTGTTGCGCATGGTGCTTTTGCTTGGCGTCGGCTGGGTCGTGGTGACCTTGGCCGGGGGGTGGGCCTTTGCGGGCTTTGCCCTGGCCTTTGTGATCCTGCGGTTTCTGGTCCTGCGTTTGGACCTGTTTTCCCCCCGATCAGGAGCCACATCATGACCCTGTCCCCCGACCAAACCATTCTGTTCGACCTATGGGGTCTCTCGCTGAATGCCACGGTGTTTTTCACATGGATCGTCATGCTGGTGCTGACGTTGGGCTCTATTTTGGTCACCCGAAATCTGCGCCCGGATGTGCCGCCAAATCGCTGGCGCACCACGTTGGAGGTGATCGTTCAGGGCATCGAAAGCCAGATCAAAGAGATCGCCGGGCGCTCGGATCGCCCGCTGCTCTACTATGCCGGCACGTTGTTTTTATTTGTCGCCGTCTCCAACCTGTTGCTGGTCATTCCGGGGTTTCAACCGCCCACCGCGTCGCTGTCCACCACCACAGCGCTGGCGCTCTCTGTGCTGATTGCCGTGCCGCTGTTTGGCATCACCAGCCGGGGTTTGGGCGGTTATCTCAAGACCTATCTCCAACCCTCTTTCATCATGCTGCCCTTCAACATCATCTCTGAATTTTCGCGTGGGGTCTCTTTGGCCGTGCGCCTTTACGGCAATATCATGAGCGGGGCGGTGATTGCCACGATCCTGCTCGGGGTTGCGCCGTTTTTCTTTCCGGTGATCATGGATGTTCTGGGCCTGCTGACCGGCATGATCCAAGCCTATATTTTTGCCATTCTGGCCACGGTCTATATCTCAAGCGCCACCAAAACGGCCCCTGAACCTTCCCCTGCCTCCCCGACTGAAAAGGAAACATCATGACTGATCTCGGTCTCATTGCCGCCATCTCGATCTTTACTGCGGGCTTGACCGTGGCTTTCGGTGCCATCGGTCCGGCGCTTGGCGAAGGGCGCGCGGCGTCAACGGCGCTCAGTGCCATCGCCCAACAGCCCGACGCCGCCTCAACCCTGTCGCGCACCCTGTTTGTCAGCCTTGCGATGATCGAATCCACTGCGATTTATTGTTTCGTCGTGGCGATGATTCTGCTCTTCGCCAATCCGTTCTGGAACGCGGCCGTTGCGGCGGCGCAGACGGCCGCACCGGGTGTGGGCGGATAAATCATGTCGATCGACTGGATCACAGTTGCGGCCCAGATCGCCAATTTTCTGGTGCTGATCTGGCTTTTGAAACGGTTTTTATACCGGCCGATTTTAGATGGCATCGACGCGCGTGAGGCCGAGATCAAAGCCCGGATGCAAGAGGCCGCTGAGGCCGAAGCCGTCGCCAAAACGACGGAGGCCTCCTATCGCGCCCAGATCGAGGCAATGCAGGCGGCGCAATCGGATGTCTCTGAGCGCCTGCGCCAAGAGGCCGAGGCAGAGCGTGACACGCTTTTGGCCGAGGCCCACGCCCGCATGGACCAAGAGCGCAAAAGCTGGCAGGCGCATTTGACGGAAGAGGGGCAAAAATACAGCATCAAATTGCACCGCGCAGGGGCAGGGGCTTTGTTGTCCTTGACCCGTAAGGCTTTGATGGATTTGGCAGATGACACATTGGAAGGGCGCATGGCCCATCACCTGATTGCCCAAATCAAACCGATGATCTCCGACATCGAACGGGCGTCGGGCCCTGCGACAGAGGCGGTTTTCACCAGTCACGCGGCCCTGCCAGAGGCGGCGCAAGCCGCCCTGAATGCGGAGTTTCAGGCCGCTTTCCCCGATGTCACACTGGCGTTTCTCACCGATCCAGACCAGGCACCGGGGCTGGTCCTGCGCATGGGCGGGGCACAGGTGGCCTGGACCGTGGACAGCTATTTGGATGGGTTGGATGCGGTGATGCAGGATCACCTGTCCACGGGGGCCGACCTCAAGGCGCATCCCAATGAAGCATAAGAGTGATGTGACTGTCTCTGAGCTGGACCCTGGTTCACTCGTCAACGCATTGTTGACCCTCAAAGCCCCCAAACCGCATCTCAGCGAGATCGGCAAGGTCGCGGAGATCGCCGATGGTATTGTGATCGTCACCGGGTTGGAGCGCGCCCTCTCGGATGAGGTGTTGCTGTTTGAGGGGGGGGTGCAGGGCATCGTGTTGGACCTTGAACCGGACCGTTTGGGGGTGGTGTTGCTGGGCCCGTCTGCGCGTATTGCCGTGGGCGACACGGTGCTGCGCTCGCACCGGGTGGTCAGCACGGCGGTGGGGTTTGCGCTGTTGGGGCGGGTGGTCAATGCGCTTGGCGCGCCCTTGGATGGCTTGGGGCCGATCAAGGCCCAGGCCCAGCACCCGGTCGAAGCGGAAGCACCGAAAATCCTCAACAGACAAGCCATCAAACGGCCCTTGGCCACGGGGATCAAAACGATTGATGCTGCCGTGCCCGTGGGGCTGGGCCAGCGCGAATTGATCATTGGAGATCGGCAAACCGGCAAGACCTCTTTGGCTGTGGATGCCATTCTCAACCAAAAAGACAGCGATCTGATCTGTATTTACTGCGCCATCGGTCAGCGTGGTGACGCGGTGGCCAAGGTCATCGGCGCGCTGCGCGAGGGGGCCATGTTGGCGCGCACGATTGTGATGGCGGCAGGGGACGAAGACGCCGCCGGGCTGGCCTATGTCGCGCCTTATGCGGCGATGAGCATGGCCGAGTTTTTTGCCGCTCAGGGCCGGGATGTTTTGGTGGTGATGGACGATCTGACCCACCACGCGCGCTCCTATCGCGAACTCTCGCTTTTGCTGCGCCGCCCACCGGGGCGCGAAGCCTTTCCGGGCGATATTTTCTACATCCACGCCCGGCTTTTGGAACGTGCCGGACAATTCACCGATGACGCGGGCGGCGGTTCGATCACCGTGCTGCCCGTGGTCGAAACCCAAGCCGAAAACCTGTCCGCCTATATTCCCACCAACCTGATTTCCATCACCGATGGCCAGATTTACCTGTCACCGCGTCTGGTGCGCAAAAATCAATTTCCGGCGGTGGATTTGGGCGTTTCGGTGTCGCGGGTCGGTGGCAAGGCGCAAAGCCAGGCGTTCAGGTCTGTGGCGGGCAACCTGCGGGTGATGCTGTCGCAATTCGAGGAGTTGGAAGAATTTGCCCGCTTTGGCACAAGGCTCGATGAGGCGACACGGGCGCGGTTGACGCGCGGGGCTGCGGTGCGCGGGGCCTTGCGGCAGGCCGAGCGCGATCCGATGTCGGCGGTCGAACAGCTCATAGTTTTGGTCGCGGCGATGGAGGGGCAGTTTGACGGGCTGAACGAGGCGGAGACCATGGCGGTGATGGGGCGGCTGCGCGCCCGTGCCCGCGCCGATCTGCGCGATCTGGCCCAACGCATTTCAGAGAATGCCCCGCTCAGTGACGCGGATCGCGCCCGGATGGTCGAATTGGGTCAGCAGGTGCGGCAGGCGGGCGAGGGGCCAGACAAAGGCACAGACAAAGGCGCAGATAAAGGCACAGGCCAGAGGACAGGCGGGGGGGCATAGGATGACCCAGTCGCTTGAACGTCTGACCCGGCGCACCGAGAGCATGAAAAGCATTCGCGGCATCGTGCATACGATGAAAACCCTCTCGGTCATCAACGCCGCGCCTTATGATCACGCCGCGCGCGCCATTGAAGCCTATCACGACACGGTTCTGACCGGGTTTCAGGCGTTTTTGCATCACTTTGGGCCATGGGACGCGCGGGAGGTTGCGATTGTGCGGCGGGTGTTGATTGTCTTTGGCTCAGATCACGGATTATGCGGCAATTACAATGAGGCACTGGCCGCCCATGTCGCCCAAGCCGTGCAAAATTGGCCGGAGGGGCCGGTCACGCTGCTATGCGTTGGCGCGCAGATGGAGGATGCGCTGACCGATCAGGGCATGACCCCGAAAGAGACGCTGTTTCCGCCCGCCTCGGTGGACGGGATCGGACGGTTGTCCAATCTCTTGACCCAGCGCCTTGACGACATCCGCCATGCGGCCCATCCGGGCGACATCTCTGTGTCTTTGGCCTATTTCACCCGCGACGGCGGGGCGGGTCAAGTGCCAGAAATCAAATCTCTTTTGCCGCTCGACACCGATCTGTTGCGGGATTTGTCGACCAAGCCCTGGGCCTCGCGCAGCTTGCCGTCTTTCACCTTGGCACCCGATGAGATGCTCAGCGCGCTGATCCGTGAACACCTGTTCGCCAGCATGTTCCGCGCCGCCGCCGAAGCCCTTGTCACCGAAAACGCCGCACGGATGTCACTGATGCAGCAAGCGGAACAGTCAATCGACGACCGTCTGGAGGGGCTGACCGGGCAAATACGCACGGTGCGCCAAGATGACATCACCACGGAATTGCTGGACGTGATTGTCGGCTTTGAGGCGCTCAAAAAGGGCAAAAAGCGCAAAAAAGCCAAGGCTGACTGACGTGAACAGGCCGTGATGTCCGACCCGCGGCGGTTTTTTATCCGTCATGTGGTTCGGATCGCCGAAGGGCAAACCCTGCGCCAAGCGGCTGTTTCTGCGGGCTTGCCCCCGACGCGCCCCTTGTGGGCATCCCCGTGGCCTGTTTCTAACGATCTTTCATGGGCCACTTGGAAGCCGACTGCCCCCCGTTGCCGCAAGGTTTCGGGGTCTTTTTCGCTATATTCAATTGGGACTTTCGAGATATTCGGCGAAATCTTCGGTGAACTCATACCTGTCAACCTTGTTGAAAGTAATGTTCACAACAGCCCCATAGTTTTCGCAGAGTTTCATCTTTTCCCTAAGGTGTTCATGTTCTTCGAAGTAGTATGAAAAAATTGTCTTCCCGGACCCGTCGTAGGCCCATCCTTTCGACATGATAATTATTTCGCGGGCGAAAGGGTGGTCCTTAAGGTCTTGGCGCATTTCGGAAATTAGTTCCGGCATCTTGCGTTCAAGGTCTTTGAAGTTGCGCGAACGAACAACTTCGAGATTGCGTAGTGCAAGGTATGCTTGGATTTCGGACAGCCTTTTCCATTCGTATAGCGTATCAGCAGGATGGCTAGGAATATCGGCGTCGATCAGGCGGCTGCACGTCTGGCACAGCCATATACCATTTTCGATAGACGACCGCTGTTCCGGCGTCATAGTAGGGTCAAACCTTGGCCCGCCTGCCGCTGCGGCAGTAATGTGTGCGGCAACTCCGATACTTGCGCTTCCACCGTCGCCGTCTGGGCCGACCGTGGCCCTGCGACACGAAGGTTTAGAGCAGATGTATCCGCTTTGTCGTGCAAGCTTCGTTACTTCGGCTTGTTTGAAATCGTCTCTCATGCCACTCCCTTCGACCAACACTTCGCCGCAGTATGCAGCGCAGCCGACGCTTAGGGCAAGCAGGGCGTTCACGTTCGCGTGATCGCTTCCGGCTCGTCTGGTCGATTTGCCAGCCTAATCAGCAACTTGCCGAACATGCAAAAAGACACGCAAGGGTTGGCTCTTGCCTTGTAACCCATTGATTTTATTGAATATATGGCGGAGAGACAGGGATTCGAACCCTGGGTCCCCGTAAAGGGACAACGGTTTTCGAGACCGCCCCGTTCGACCACTCCGGCACCTCTCCGCGGGGGTCTGGTGGCGGGTGATTTAGCGGGGCTGTGCGGGCGGCGCAAGCCCTTTCGTGACATTCTTTTTGGCAAAGCTGCGCCAAAGTCCGCCTTTGTGGTCAAAAACGCTTTGGTGACTTGGCAAAAACCTTTGTCTCTGCTTACCATTCGGTAACTGAATTGGCTGTATAGCAATGGGGCAAGACGGGTATGTCGCGCCTGAAAGGCGTGGCCATAGACCGTTTTGGAAAGGGTTTTGATGATCGAACATGCGCGCAGCTTTCGTGGGGCTTGGCTGACACGAGCGATGTCTGTTGTCGTGGTGACGGTGATGGCGGTCACAATGGCACTGTCTGTGCCTTACGCGGCCAAGGCGGGGACTGGCGCGGTGCAGGGCGAGGAACTTGATGTGCTGTTGCAGGCGCTGTTGTTTCGCGATGTCACGGAAGTCTTGTCCGACGAAGGCCGCGCGATGGCCGATGATTTTGTGGAGGCGGGCTATGGTGTGCCAAAACCCGCGTGGCAAAACATGCTTGACCGTCTCTATGACCCGGAGGCGATGGCGCATGCGTTTCGTTCGGAAATGGGGAAGGCGCTTGAGGATGCGGATGTTGCACCGATGGTGGCCTTTTTCACCACCGATTTGGGGCGACGCATCGCCCGGCTTGAACTTGACACGCGCAAAGCGATGACGGGGGAGGCGGCGCAGGCGGCAGCGGGCGAGGCTTGGGCAGCGCTCGATCCCGACACCCGGCGTGCCGAGTTGATCGAAGACTATGTGCAGGCCAATGACTTGGTCGAAATGAACGTGGTGGGCGCGATGAACAGCGACATCGCCTATTACCGCGGGCTTTGGACGGTTGCGGGCTCCGACGCGATGAGCGAAAGCGACCTGATGCGCGAGATTTGGTCCACGGAACCCGAGGTGCGCGCCGATGTGTCCGAATGGGTCTATGGGTTTTCGACGCTGGCCTATGAAACATTGAGCGACGAAGAATTCGCGCGGTATGTGGCGTTTTCGCGCAGCGAGGCCGGACGGCAGTTGAATTTTGCCCTGTTCGCCGCCTTTGATGCGGTCTATGCGGACCTGTCGCGCGGGCTTGGGGCAGGGACCTCGATGCTGATGCAAATGTATGATGGCGAACAACTTTAAGGTCCGGCGCGGGATATCCCCGTTTCGGCGGGGTGTTTCATAATCCGGCCTTGACTTTTCAGCCATGATTCCCGATACACGCGCCACCCGGCGGACCCCAAGGTGCGACCGGGTGATGTCTTTTGGGCCTCACGTCTTTTTTAAATGGTGTGAAACAGGTTCAAATTGGCAAAATGACAATCTCGACCCCAATAAGGGGCGCGCTGTTTGACGGCATGAACATCGGGGATTTGCTCCGGGGCCACAAAACGCGGGTATATCGAAAGGATAACTGCATGTTTGCGGTTCTGAAGACTGGTGGCAAGCAATACAAAGTGCAAAGCGGTGACGTTTTGCGCGTTGAGAAACTTGCGGCCGCAGCTGGTGAAAAAATCCAGTTCAACGAGATTTTGATGGTTGGCTCCACCATCGGCGCGCCCCTCGTGGCCGGCGCCGGCGTGCAGGCCGAAGTCATCGACCAAATCAAGGGTGAGAAACTCATCCACTACGTCAAGCGTCGTCGTAAGCACTCGTCGCAGCGTAAAAAAGGCCACCGTCAGCAACTGACCCTGCTGCGCATCACCGACATTTTGGAAGCGGGTGCGGATGCAACGGGCGTCAAAGCTGCAATCGGCGCGGGCTCCGCTCCGAAGGCCGCTGTCGAAGCTGCTGCACCGAAGAAAGCCGCAAAAGCTGCGGCTCCGGTTGCCGCCGCTGGCGCTGACGATCTGACCACCATCACCGGTGTCGGCCCCGCTGCTGCCAAGAAATTGGTCGAAGCAGGCATCACCACCTTCGCTCAGTTGGCTTCTGTTGACGTCGAAACCTTCGACGCCGTCAAAGTCAAACCCGAGTGGGTTGAACAAGCCAAAGAACTGGCGAAGTAAGCGTAGTTAAGGAGAGAACACCATGGCACATAAAAAAGCAGGCGGTTCGTCCCGTAACGGTCGCGACTCAGCTGGCCGCCGTCTCGGCGTCAAACTTTACGGTGGCCAAGAGGCCATTTCTGGTAACATCATCGTGCGTCAGCGCGGCACCAAATTCTGGCCGGGCGCTGGCGTGGGTCTTGGTAAAGATCACACCATCTTTGCAACCACCGATGGCAAAGTGACCTTTCACAAAGGCCTGAAAAAACGCACCTTTGTATCGGTTCTTCCGGTGGCGGAGGCCGCTGAATAAGCCGTCCGATACGGGTTTGAAAAAATCAAGGGGATCGGCGCAGCCGGTCCCCTTTTGCATGATGCCGCGCGATTTGGCGGGAACAGTGCAAAAAGCGATGCAGGGACGGTTTGGCTAAGTCAGTGTTAACATTGCTGTCGTATGTGCTGTGTATCTTGTCGCTTCCCTGAGACGGGGTTTTTCAAAGGGGCCTTTTCGGGGAGGAAAAGGTGCTTATATCGGATTCAATAAGAATCCAGCTCTTTCAGGAGGAAGAGAGATGAATATGGAGATCGTGAAAAACGCGGTTGAGACGAACACACAGGCAGTGATCGAAACGGAACGGTTTGTATTGCGCCCACCGCGCCGCTCGGATGCGGGGCTGTTGTCGATGTATGCGGGCGATGTGCGCGTGGCGCGCAATTCCCGCTCATTGCCGCATCCCTTGCCGCCCGGTGCGACCGAGGCTTTCGTGGCCCGCGCGCTCAAACCCGGCACTGAGGAAAAAGTGTGGGTGCTTGATGGCTCCAACCATGAGCTGTCCGAGGTTTTGGGGGTGATTTCCCTGAAACCGCTCGACCGCGATCAATCCGAAGTGGCCTTTTGGGTCGCGCCCTCGTTTTGGGGCACCGGATTGGCCCGCATGGCCTTGGGCGCAATGGTGGCGGCCAACCCCTTGGGCTCTAAAACCATGTTTGCAGAGATTTTTCAGGACAACCCAGCCTCGGCTCGGGTCGTGACCGCCGCAGGCTTTGAATATATCGGCGATGCGGAAACCTTTTCCGTTGCGCGCAACACCTTGGTGCCAACCTGGACCTACTTGCGCAAACTCGACTGACCCCACAGATCGGGGTCGCCCACACCAGGACAGACCCCGATGACCATACACTCCCAAAGCCTCTCACTTGAAACAGACCGTTTGATCCTGCGTCCGCTGAGCCAAGCGGACGCGGCCCCTTTGACGCGGTTGTTGAATGATTTTGACGTGTCGAAATGGCTCAGCCGGATCAGATACCCCTATGGCGTCATTGAGATGCATTGGTTTATCACCCGGCTCAATAGCCCCTATCGCTTTGGTATTGTTCACAAAGACACGGGCCAGATCATGGGGGTGATCGGTATTGCCGAACATCTCGGCTACTGGCTTGGCCAACCCTATTGGGGGCATGGCTATATGTTGGAGGCGGCGCAGGCGGTGGTGGATCATTGGTTTGCCCATGATGGTCTGAGCATCGCCTCCTACCACTTTGTTGAGAATGCCAAATCGCGGGCCATTCTCAAGCGGCTGGGATTTGAGGACATGGAGATGATGCAACAGATCTGTTTGGCTCGTGGTGAAACGCTTGAGGCGCAATCCATGGTCTTGACGCGCGAGCTGTGGCAGGCGCGTAGGCGTGACACAGCCCCGCATAACAACGCACATTGAGTTTGACCGCGAGCCGCGATACATCTGCCCAAAGCCTCACGATCATGGGGCACAGAAGGACAAAGACATGAAATTTCTCGATCTGACCAAAGTTTACATTCGATCGGGCTCCGGCGGGAACGGCTGTGTGTCGTTCCGGCGCGAAAAGTTTATCGAATACGGCGGCCCCAACGGCGGCGACGGTGGGCGCGGCGGCTCTGTGATCATCGAGACGGTGGACGGGCTCAACACGTTGATTGATTTCCGCTATCAACAGCACTTTTTTGCCCAAAACGGCCAGGGCGGCATGGGCAACAATCGCACCGGCAAGGATGGCGAGGACATCGTGTTGCGTGTGCCTGCCGGCACCGAGATTTTGGACGAAGACGAAGAGACGGTGATCGCCGATCTGACCGAGGTCGGGCAGCGTTTCGTTTTGGCCAAGGGCGGCAATGGCGGCTGGGGCAACCTGCGGTTCAAAAGTGCGACCAACCAAGCCCCGCGTTCGGCCAATCCGGGTCAGCCGGGGATTGATCGCACGATTTGGCTGCGACTGAAACTGATCGCCGATGCCGGGCTTTTGGGCCTGCCCAATGCCGGGAAATCGACGTTTTTAAGCGTGACCTCGAATGCCCGGCCTAAGATTGCCGATTACCCGTTTACCACGCTTCATCCGAACCTTGGGGTGGTGGGCATTGATGGCTCTGAGTTTGTGGTTGCCGATATTCCCGGCCTGATCGAAGGCGCCTCCGAGGGTCGTGGTTTGGGCGATTTGTTCTTGGGCCACGTCGAACGTTGTGCTGTGTTGTTGCATCTGGTCGATGGCACCTCAGAGGATGTGGTGACGGATTATCAGACCATCATCACCGAGATAGAAAACTATTCCGATGTTCTGGGCGACAAGCCGCGGATCACTGTCCTCAACAAGGTCGACAGCCTGATGGACGAAGAGATCGAAGAGAAACTGGCGGCGCTGCAAGAGGCCTCAGGCGGGCGGGTTTACACCATGTCCGGCGCGACGAAAGCCGGGGTTGAGACCGTGCTGCGCGCGCTCAAGGCCGAGATTTCGATGGACCGTCTGCGGAGCAAACAGGCTGAGGCGTCGGACGAAGAGGAAGACCAGAATTGGCAACCCTAAGCGGCGCAAAACGTGTTGTGATCAAAATCGGCTCGGCGCTTTTGGTCGAGCGCGGGGAATTGCGCGCGGGCTGGCTCAAGGGGCTGGCCGAAGACGTGGCGATGCTCAAAGCGCGCGGGACGGCGGTGATTTTGGTCTCGTCGGGGTCTATCGCGCTGGGGCGGGGGATTTTGCACCTGCCCGCCGGTGACTTGCCGCTTGAACACTCGCAGGCGGCGGCCTCGGTCGGTCAAATCCGTCTGGCGCGCGCCTATCAAGAGGTGTTGGAGCCGCTTGGCATCACCACGGCGCAAATCCTGTTGACGCTGGAAGACAGCGCCGATCGCCGCCGTTACCTCAATTCGCGCGCCACGTTGGATGCGCTGTTGAGCCTTGGCGCTGTGCCCATCGTCAATGAAAACGACACGGTGGCCACCGATGAGATTCGCTATGGCGACAACGACCGGCTGGCGGCGCAAATCGCGGTCACGGTGGGGGCGGATCGCTTGGTGTTGCTCTCCGATATTGACGGGCTGTACACCGCAAACCCCAATATCGACGCGTCTGCCAGCCATATCGCCACGGTCGGCCATATCACACCCGAGATCGAAGCCATGGCTGGTGATCCGGTGTCTGGCCTGTCCAAAGGCGGGATGAAAACCAAAATCATGGCCGCCAAAACCGCGATTGCGGGCGGATGCACCATGGCAATCACCGAAGGCTTTAAAGATCGCCCCATTCAGGCGTTGGAAGGTGGCGCACGCGCCACATGGTTTATCGCGCAGGAAGACCCGGAACGCGCCCGCAAGCGCTGGATCGGGGCGATGAAGCCGAAAGGCGAGATCATCATTGATGCGGGCGCTGTGCGCGCGCTCTCCAACGGAAATTCCTTGTTGCCCGTCGGCGTCTCGGAGGTTGTTGGCCATTTTGGCCGCGGCGAACCAGTGGTGGTCCTTGGACCCAATGGTGCGCGCATTGGGTTGGGCCTGTCCCGCTATACCTCAGAGGAATCCGAGGCGATCAAAGGCGCGCATTCCGAAGACATACAGGCGATCCTCGGCTATTCCGGTCGGGCCGCTTTGATCCACAGAGATGATTTGGTGCTATGACAGAGTTAGACGTAAAAACGATGATGCAGGATTTGGGCGCACGTGCGAAAGCCGCGAGTGCCAAGCTGGCCGTGGCCACATCCGCGCAAAAACAGGCCGCATTGAACGCTGCCGCCGAGGCCATTTGGGCCCGGCGGGCGGAGATCATTGCGGCAAATGAAACAGACATGGCCTTTGGCCGCGAAAAGGGTCTGACCGATGCGATGATGGACCGGCTGATGCTGGACGAGGCGCGTATTCAGGGCATGGTTGAGGGCTTGCGCGCGGTTGCCGCGCAAAAAGACCCGGTTGGCGATGTGATGGCCGAATGGGACCAACCCACCGGCCTGCATATCAAACGGGTGCGCACGCCTTTGGGCGTCATTGGCGTGATCTATGAGAGCCGCCCGAATGTGACAGCCGATGCCGGGGCTTTGTGCCTCAAGGCGGGCAATGCGGTGATCCTGCGCGGCGGTTCGGAGAGCTTTCACAGCTCCGGTGCGATCCATGCCTGTTTGGTCGATGGGCTCAAGGCCGCTGGCCTGCCCGAAGACGCGATCCAGCGTGTGCCGACGCGCGATCGGGCGGCGGTCTCTGAGATGTTGACCATGACCGATTATATCGACGTGATCGTGCCGCGTGGTGGCAAAGGTTTGGTCGGGCTGGTGCAGCGCGAAGCGCGGGTGCCGGTCTTTGCTCATCTTGAAGGCATCGTGCATATTTTCATCGACGCCTCCGCCGATCCGGTCAAAACCATGAATGTGGTGATCAACGCCAAAACCCGGCGCACCGGGATTTGTGGCTCGGTCGAATGCCTGTTGATTGAGCGTCAGGTGGCCGACAGCTTGGGCGCGGAGGTGATTGCGGCGCTGATCGGCAAAGGTGTTGAGGTGCGTGGAGACGCGGCGGTTCAGGCGATGAACAGCGCGGTGATCCCGGCAATCGAAGACGATTGGGGCCATGAATATCTCGACAGCATCGTCGCCGCCAAGGTGGTGGACGGGATCGACGGTGCGATTGCGCATATTCATCAGTATTCATCGAACCACACCGATTGCATCCTCTCGGAGACGCCCGAACATGTGGCGCGGTTCTTTGCCGAGATCGACAGCGCGATTCTGATGCACAACAGTTCGACCCAGTTTGCCGATGGCGGCGAATTTGGCATGGGGGCTGAGATTGGCATCGCCACGGGCAAAATGCACGCGCGTGGGCCGGTGGGGGCGGAGCAACTGACCTCGTTCAAATATCTGGTGAGTTCCGAGGGGGCTGTGCGGGCGTAAACGTGCGGATATTTGAGTATTTTGTCACGGTAAAGACGCGCGAAGGGCCGCCTTTCGCGCGTTTTGCGTTGAAGGGCTGGGAGACATTTGAGGGGCTGGGAAGACAAAAGGAAGGCGCGGGTCAGAGGGGGCCCGCGCCTTCAAGGTGCCACCCCGAGGATCACATGGGGCGGCTGGGAGTGTGGTTAAGCGTTTAGGGTGATCACCCCATCGCCAGAGGAATGGGTGATGCGGCGGCCAAGAGCGGCGGCCTGCATCGGCGCCAAAAGGAATTGAACATCGGAGGGTTTAAGCCCCTCGGCCTTGGACAGCGCGCCCAGGCGGGCCCAAAGGTCGGGCGCGGGTTCAAGCCGATCGGCGCGGGCGCGCACGCTCCATTGCCCACCGGAACAGGACAGGCGGATTTCGCCGCCACGGGGCAGGGCGGTTTCCAGGCACATCATCATCAGGCAGGCGAGTTTGACCTCCTCGCGCGGCATGTCCTCTGTCGCGTCCCAATGATAGGTGAGGCGTGCGGTTGAAATGCCTTTGAGGATCGCGACCATTTCGGCGCGCGAGGACATTTGGCCGGCCGAGGCCACGCCAAAGGCCACGCGAAAAAACTTCACCCGTGCATTTGCATTTTCCACGCTTTCAGAGATAAGGCTGAGTTCAGGGCCTGCGCTCACGCCTGACATGTTCAAAAGTTCCACCCCATTTGAGATCGCGCCCACCGGGCTGATCATATCGTGACAAATGCGGGAACCGATCATGGCGGCAATGTCGCGGGCGAGGTCTTGGGTCATGTTTTATCCTTTAGGGGCAGTCTGTGTGAGGAGCGCGTCAACGATGGAAGATCTCAATGCGATGTTGGAACCGGGTCAAATGGTGCGCCACCCGGGGCAAGCGGACTGGGGCATCGGTCAGGTGCAATCGAACATTGGTGGCAAGGTCACCGTGATGTTTCAACATGCGGGTAAGGTTGTGATCGACAGCCGACATGTGGCGCTTTTCCCTGTCTACGGGTGATAAGATGCGATTTGACCGTCTTTATTTGACGGCTTGTTCCCGCTATGGTCGCTGAGACTTGAGGTTTAATCAACCTTAGAGAGAGTGATTTTTCACCTGTTTCGCTCGTCTGTTGCATTGAAACCAACAAAACCCTAAAACCCGTCCACCGATGAGAGCAGGATCACCCCCCCGTATGAGCGCCCAAGAGCCGCGATTTCAATTGAGATTTGCCCAAGATGAGGCGGATCTACGCGCGGCGCAACGCCTGCGCTATCGCGTATTTATCGAAGAGCTTGGTTCAAACGGGCCGATGGTGGACCATGTGGCCATGCTTGAGGCCGACCGGTTTGATCCCGATTACGATCATTTGATGCTGATCGACGTGACCCGTTCTGATGACCCGTTGGAGCAATGTGTGGCGGTGTATCGACTGTTATCCGGGGAAAAGGCGGCTGTTTTGGGTCGGTTTTACTCCGAAGACGAATATGATCTGACCCCGCTGAAAGCCACGGGCAAGCGGCTTTTGGAACTGGGGCGCTCCTGTGTGGCCAAGGAGTATCGCGGCGGCACGGCACTGTTTCACATGTGGGCCGGCTTGGCGAAATATGTGATCGAAGAAGGGTTTGATGTGCTGTTCGGCACGGCCTCTTTCTTTGATGCCGATGTGGCGCGCCACGCCGAATCTCTGTCTCTGTTGCATCACCGCCATCTGGCCCCGTCTGAGTTGCGCGCGCGTACGGTGGACGCCCATTTTCAGACGATGGATTTGGTGCCCGAAGATCAGATTGAGCGCAAACGCGCGATGTTGGCGATCCCGCCGCTGATCAAAGCCTATCTGCGTATGGGCGGCAAAGTCGGCGAGGGCGCCTATGTCGATCTGGCCTTTGACACGGTGGATGTGTTGTTGATCCTGGATGTCGCCGAAATTTCACCACGCCAACGCGAGATGTACACCAAGGGCCTAAGCGGGTGAGCGCGCCGCTTTGGGAAAGCCGCATTCCGCCTGCGGAGCCGGCACCTGTGAAGGGGGGGGCTTTGGGCGGAACATGGCGGATGGTGCGCCGTGGCGCGCCGGTGATTGGCCTGATCACGATCTGTATGGTCCTGATGCTGGCCACACGCGGCGTGGAGCGCCTGATCAAGGGCAAACGCCGCCCGTGGTCCTCGCAATTCCCCCGTTTCGTGTCACGCACGGCGCTGCGCCTGATGGGCCTCTCTTTGACGGTGCGCGGCACGCCGATGCGCCACCATGGCGCTGTGGTTGCCAATCATTCCACTTGGCTTGATATTTTTGTGCTCAACGCGGTGCAGCGGATTTTCTTTGTCTCCAAGGCAGAAGTGGCCAATTGGCCCGGGATTGGTCCCATGGCCAAGGCCACGGGCACGGTGTTTATCAACCGCGACCGCACAGAGGCGGCGCTGCAAAAACAGATCTTCGAAGAGCGGCTGCATATGGGGCATAAGCTTCTGTTTTTCCCCGAGGGCACGTCGAGCGACAGCCTGCGGGTCTTGCCGTTCAAACCGACGCTGTTTGCGGCGTTTTTTACGCCTGAGCTGCGTGATGAGGTTTGGATTCAGCCCGTCACCGCCCGCTATATTGCGCCCGAGGGCCAAGATGTGCGGTTTTATGGCTGGTGGGGCGATATGGAATTTGGTCCCTCGCTGGTGCAGGTGCTCAAAGCGTCGCCACAAGGCCGGGTCGAGGTCATTTTCCACGCGCCGATTGCGGTCAAAGACGTGAAAGACCGCAAAGAGATGGCGCGCCTGTGCGAAGAGGCGGTGCGTTCGGGGCTACCGCCTATCCCCGCGGCCTATTTAGGCGCTTAGGCCCGCGTCCATTGCTGCAATGAAGCCACCCAAAGTTTGCGCCGGGTCTTCGGTGTTCCAAATCTCTTCGCCAATGGCAAAGAAATCGGTGATTTTGGCAAACTCCTCGACGATCTCAACCGTCAGCGCCCCTTCGGCCACCACCGGCACTTCGACCACTTCGGACCACCACTGGAACGTGTCTTTTTCGGCCTGTGTCCCGTCGCCCAGATCGGTGTCACCGACCGGACCAAAGGCGATGTAATCCGCGCCGCTTTCGCCCGCCGTCAAACCGTCATGGCGCGAGGCACCACAGAAGGCCCCGACAATGGCATCATCGCCCAACAGTTTGCGCACCTTGCGCACGGAACGCGATCCGTCGGTCAAATGCACACCGTCCAAACCGTGACGTTCGGCCAAGGCGACATGGGCCTCAATCACAATCGCCACATCGCGGGCATGACACACTTCGCGGCAGGCATCCGCAGCCCGGCCCAACACGTCCTCGTCCTTAGACGCCAAAGCCAAGCGCACACAGGCCACCGCATGGGCATCCAACACTGCGGCCAAACGCGCCGGGAAAGTGTCGAGATCAAAGGCGGGCGGGGTCAACAGGTAGATTTGCGGGCGCTCTTGGACGGGGTCGGACATATTGGTCTCCGAAAATGGGTTTCGCCTCCTATAGCGCAAGCTTTGCGCGGGCGGAAGTCTTGCGAGCGGGGGCAAATGCGCTTATCACGCGCCAAACCCAAGATTTAGAGGTCTTCCATGCCAGACGCGCCCATGTCAGACGCGCCCATGTCCAATGCGCCCCAAGCCCCACACCGCGGGCCAACCCCCGCCTTTGTCCTTGTGCGTCCGCAGATGGGGGAAAACATTGGGGCGGCGGCGCGGGCGATGTGGAATTTCGGGCTGGACCGGATGCGCATCGTCGCCCCGCGTGATGGCTGGCCAAACCCGAATGCCGTCGCCATGGCTTCGGGCGCGGGGCGGCTTTTGGATGAGGCGGAGCTGTTTGGCACGGTGCGTGAGGCGCTGGCCGATTGCGATTATGTCTTTGCCACCACGGCGCGGATGCGTGGGATCACCAAACCCGTCATGACGCCCGAACGCGCCATGGAACATGCCCGCGCCATCACCGCATCCGGTGGCAAGGTTGGCGTGATGTTTGGGCCGGAGCGCGCGGGCTTGGAGAATGAGGATGTGGTGGAGGCCAATGCGATCATCACCGTGCCGGTGAACCCGGACTTCCCCTCGATCAACCTCGCACAGGCGGTGTTGCTCAATGCCTATGAATGGGGCCGCCAAACCACCGACGTCGCTCCCGAAGTGGTCGATTTGGCCAAAACCGTCTGGGCCGGCCATCTTGAGGTTGAAAAACTCGGGGATCACTATGAGGAAATTCTTGAGACCTCGGGGTTCTTTTTCCCCGAAGACAAGGCCCACAGCATGAAACTCAACCTGCGCAACCTCTGGTCGCGGATGCCGATGACGCGCGCCGATGTGCAGATGTTGCACGGGGTGATGCGGCAAATGAAACGCTGGAAAGAGCGCGGCTGAACACCAAGGCATACCTAGCGAAGAGGCCCCCAAATTGGGGGCCTTTGCGGGTTTAGGGCGTGTGAGGCGGGGTTAACGGTTGGCACCCGGACCCATGCCCGTTTGTGGACCAAGATGCAGTCCGCATGGACCATCACACATCAAATACCGGCTCGAGACCCAAGCCTTTTGACCTTGCGGCGTTTGGACCTCGGCCCAGCCGCCTTGTTGATTGAGCAGTTGAAGCTGTGTGCCAGACGTCAACGCCAGCAGTTTGTGATACTGCGTGCCCGGTCCGGCGCGCCCGTTCAGGGTCACGCCTTTGCGGACATAAACCTGATCTTGGATTTGAACCTTCAACTGTTGCTGTTGTTGGATCGGGCGCGGCGCACTTTGGGCCACTGCGGCAAAGGGTGCTGCGGCCATGGCGGCGATCAGAAGCGTTGTGGAAAAAATATGGCGACCGTGTTTCATCGGACCCTCCTATGATGCCCGTCGGTCCGTCTCACCTCTTGGACATCTGATCATCATACGGGGCTCCTCGGTTTTTCCGTCGCGATCTCAGTAAAAATCCCGAAACCCCGATGATTTTCCTCGCCAAGACCGCTTGCCCTTCGCCGCCCGCGCTCCTAGGTTTCGTGCACGCAAAGATAAGGGAAAACCATGGCGCAAAAACGCAGCATTTTCGAAGAGGTGGCCTCTGATGACACATCCAGGGCCGCGCCGAAAACCGGGCTGATCGAAAAGCGGGGCCGGGGCGCGCGCAAGGGCATCCGGGCGTGGCTCATGGTGCTTTTCGCGCTGGTGATGATGATGATCGCGGTCGGCGGGCTGACCCGGTTGACCGATTCCGGTCTCTCGATCACCGAATGGAAACCCGTCACCGGGGCCGTGCCGCCGATGGGGGATGCCGCGTGGACCGCCGAGTTCGAAAAATACCAACAAATCCCGGAGTATCAGTTGCAAAATGAGGGCATGAGCCTGTCCGAGTTCAAGAGCATCTATTGGTGGGAATGGGGCCACCGTCAACTTGGCCGGGTGATCGGCATGGTCTGGTTTCTGGGCTACGCGGGCTTTGCCTTGGCGCGCAAAGTGCCAACCGGCTGGCACAAACGCTTGATTTTCATCGGCGCCTTGGGCGGGCTTCAGGGCGCGATTGGCTGGTGGATGGTCTCCTCTGGCCTTGAGGGCACGCGGCTTGATGTTGCCTCTTATCGCCTCGCCACCCATTTGGGGCTGGCGTTCATCATCTTGGGCTTTATCGCATGGTATGTCTTTTTGTTGGGTCGGTCTGAGCCCGAATTGATGCAGGCCCGGCGCGCCACGGATAAAAAGCTTTATGGCATGTCCACCGGCATGCTGCATTTCGCCTTTCTTCAGATCATTCTGGGCGCTTTGGTGGCCGGGATTGACGCGGGGCGGGGCTATACCGATTGGCCGCTGATGGGCGGGCAGATCTTGCCACCGGACCCGTTTTACATCACGCCGATCTGGCGCAATCTCTTTGAAAACCCGGCGCTGGTGCAGTTTATCCACCGCGTCATGGGCTATCTTTTGGTGATCTACGGCATCGTGTTGTGGTCCAAGGGCCGCAAATCCGCCAATCGCACCACGGCAGGGGCGTTTAACCTGATGGCGGCGGTGCTGTTTTTGCAATTGGTCTTGGGCATCGTGACGGTTCTCAACGGCGCGCCTTTGATCCTTGGCATCGCTCATCAGATCGGTGCGGTGGCGCTTTTCGTCGCCATTTCGCGCGCCCGGTTCCTGAGCTTTTATCCCAAACCTCAATCGGTCCGGGAGGGCCTGTAATCATGTCCGCATTTGATGATCTGATGGGTTTTACCCGTGAAACCCGTGCGCTTGGTGCCATCATGGGCCGGCTGAATTGGGATCAGGAAACCATGATGCCGCGTGGGGCCGCCGAGCAGCGCGGCGAAGAATTCGAAGCGTTGGAGAACGTGCTCCATACCCGCAAATCCGATCCCCGTTTGGGCGATTGGCTGTCCTCGATTGACCCAAGCACATTGGACGCGGAGTCTCAGGCGCAGTTGCGTCACATCCGTCGCTCCTATGAGCGCACGGTCAAAATTCCGGCGCGTTTGGCGGCGGAATTGGCCAAGGTCACCTCCATGGCCCAAGGGGTCTGGGCCGAGGCCCGCGCCCGCGATGATTTCGCCCATTTCGCCCCGATGTTTGAACAGGTCGTGGCGCTGCGCCGCGAAGAGGCCGCCGCTCTGCAACAGGGCACCGATCATGACCTGTGGGACGCGCTGCACCAAGATTACGAACCCGGCTCGTCGGGCGCGGAATTGGACGCCATGTTCGGCGCGCTGCGACCCCGTTTGGTCACGCTGCGCGACAAAATCATGGGGGCGGATCAGCCCAAGGGTCTCACCGGGACCTTTGATGAGGCCAAACAAATGGCACTGACCACGGCGCTGGCGGCGAATTTTGGCTATGATTTCGCGCGCGGGCGGATTGACAAGGCGGTGCATCCGTTCTCGTCGGGGTCGGGCCAGGATGTGCGCATCACCACCCGCACCAACCCCGAAGACCCGTTCAATTCGATCTACTCAACCATCCACGAGGTCGGCCACGCGTGCTATGAGCAAAACATCAATGGCGACTATCTTTTGACGCCTCTGGGCGAGGGCGTCTCTATGGGCGTCCACGAAAGCCAGTCGCGGATTTACGAGAACCAACTCGGCCGTTCGCGTGCCTTTACCGAATATCTTTATGGCCAGATGCGCGACAGCTTTGGCGACATCGGCATCGACAGCGCCGAAGGGTTCTATGCCGCCGTCAACCGCGTCCTGCCGGGCTATATCCGCACGGAATCCGACGAGGTGCAATATAACCTGCATGTGCTTCTGCGCTTTGATTTGGAGCGTCAGATCATTGGCGGCGATTTGGAGATTGCCGATCTGCCCGCAGCATGGGATGCGCGATTTGAGGCGGATTTTGGCGTCAAAGTCGATAAAATATCAAACGGCTGTCTTCAGGATGTGCATTGGCCGGTGGGCCTGTTTGGCTATTTTCCGACCTATTCGCTGGGCAATGTCTACGCCGGCTGTCTGCACCAAGCTCTGCGCGCCGACGTGCCGGATTTGGATAGCGCCTTGGTCAAAGGCGACACCGCGCCCGCGACCGCGTGGTTGGCCGAGCATCTGCAACAGTTCGGCGGTCTGCGCGAGCCGCGCGACACCATCGTGCATGCCTGTGGCTTTGAGCCGACCGAAGCGCCGCTTTTGGACTATCTTGAGGCAAAGTTTGCCGGGATTTACGGTTTCTGATGGCGAATGTGATGGACAAACCCGCGCTGGAGGCCTTTCTGGCGCGGGAGTTCACCGAAGTGGGCGATGTGTTGAGCGTAGAGACCGTCACGGACGACGCCGTGACCCTGCGCCTCACCCCCGACGCGCGCCATGTCCGGCCCGGCGGCACACTGTCCGGGCCGACGATGTTCCTCCTGGCCGACGTGGCGCTTTACTTTGCCATCCTCGCCAAAATCGGCCCGGTCGCCTTGGCCGTGACCACCAATGCCCACATTGATTTCATGCGCAAACCCGCCGCCGATCTGCCGCTTTTGGGCGAAGCACGGCTGTTGAAACTCGGCAAAACCTTGGCCGTGGGACAGGTTGCAATTCGCAATCCCGGCTCGGACACGGTCTTGGCGCAGGCGTCACTGACCTATGCCATTCCGCCGAACAGGGCGTGAGGTGCGTGGCGGGATTTGGCAAAAATCAAGGAGTTTTCCATGGCCGTACCCACGTCAAAAACGGCGTTGCTTTCCGCGATTTCAACAACATTTGACAAGCTGATGTCCGACTTGGCGCGTGTTCCAAAGGGACATTCAGAAGAAGCATCTTTGGACGGCCACGTCACGGGAACCCAGATGAGTCCGTCAGATTTGGTTGCCTATCTGATCGGATGGAATGAACTCGTTCTGAAGTGGCTGGATCAAGATGATAGAGGTGAAACAGTCGCGTTCCCCGAGGCCGGGTTTAAGTGGAACCAGCTCGGCCAATTGGCGCAAAAATTCTATGCCGATTATCCGGAGCTTGCATGGCCGCAACGGCTTGAGCGTTTGAGCGCAGCAAAAGACCAACTGGTTGAGACAATTTTGAAGCGATCGGACGACGAACTCTATGGGCGCATGTGGTATGGAAAATGGACGAAGGGCCGAATGATTCAGTTCAACACGTCTTCACCCTATGCCAATGCACGAGGCCGCATCCGCAAGTGGTTAAAGGATAGAATCTAGATCAGCGGCAGTTAAGTCCGCACAGCCGCCAGTCTCGCGACGCGAAATCCCCAGTTATGCCCCTCAAAGCGCTCCCCGCGCCACGAACCAGGGTTCGCATTGGCTGCGGATGTAGGGCCAGAGTTTGGGGCAGCCTTTGGCGATTTTCACGCCGACGCGGGCATCGAGTTGGTGCAGTTTCACGTCATAGGTGCGCCATGAGCCGCCGTCATCGGCCAGATTGTGCAGCACGGGCTGGACCCGGTCGATGGATTTGGCAAAGATCGCGGTGGCGGTTTGGGCGGCTTCGAAGTCTTCCCAAATGGCGCGAAATTCCGCGCCTTGTTCAGGTGGCAACAGGCCAAACAGGCGGTCTGCGGCTTTGATCTCGGCCTCTTCTTGTGCCTTTTGCGCCTCGGGTGTCACCGCGCCATGGATCGGCGTGTCGCCGGCATCGATCTCGACAATATCGTGCAGCAACAACATCTTGAGCGCCAAAGCAATGTCCACGCCGTCCTGCGCCTGATCCGCAAGCGTCAGGGCATAGAGCATGATATGCCAAGAGTGTTCGCCGGTGTTTTCCTTGCGTGAGCCATCGGCAATGGGGGTGGCGCGATAGACCGATTTCAGCCGATCCGCCTCACACCAAAAGGCAAAGCGGGCGGCGAGCGCGGGGTCCACCGGCTCGTTATAAAACCCGGCGCGGGTGAATTCGAACACCTCCGGCAGGATGTCTTTGGTTTTGGTGGCGCGGCCTTGGGTCAGGTTGGTCGCAACGATGTGACGTTCGTCGTCTTGCTGTTCCGGCGCACCAATGCATTGCAGCGCGGGGGCGAGGAAATCAATCGCCTTGGCATAGCGCGCGGTCGGGCTTTGCATTACCTCGAACTCTTCCCAGGTGGCGCGAAAGCGGCGGCGCAGATCGTCAGGCAGAAGGCCATAAATGCGATCCGCTGCGGCTTCTTCCAACGCGGCGACAGAGGCGGGGTTGTGGCTGATGTGGATCGGATGATCGCCCGCATCGACCTCAACAATGTCATGCAACATCAGCATTTCGATGACGCGGGAGATGTCCACGTCCGGCCCGGCCAAAGGCGCACACAGGAGCGCCAAAAGGGCGGCATGCCAGGAATGTTCGGCAGAGTTTTCAAACCGCGACCGATCCATCAATTGATTGGCGCGCAGCACGGTTTTAAGCCGATCCGCCTCCCGCAAGAACGCATATTGGGCATTCAGTCGGGCGGACTCTTGCCCCGTCAGATTGGGCAAAGCGGGCAGGGTGGCGTCAATATTCAATGTCATCCTCGGCACTAGGCGGGGGGGGCTGAGGCGGACAGCCCTTTTTTCGCCTCTTCGATGCGCTTTTCAAGATAGGCGCGCGCCTGTTTTTCCGACAGGCGCACGCGGGCGGAGGTCAAAAACGCCTCCTGTGTGGTGACAGAGGAGGCGCCGATGACGCGGGCCACATCCTGAATAAGTTCATCCGTGCCAACAATGTCCAAGGCGTCGATCGTGTCCTTGGCCAAGGCGTCGGCCAGATCTTCCATGATGCTCATCGTGTGACCCTCTCAACGCCTGTCGTTAGCGGCTGGTTTCGGTCAGACGGCGGCGGACATAGGTGTCGACCGAGCTGATCATATGTTCCATATGCGGATCTTCAAAGAAGTGACCCGCACCTTCGACCTCTTCATGGGTGATGGTGATGCCCTTTTGCTCATGCAACTTGGCGACCAGGGACTGGGTGTCTTTCGGCGGGGCGACACGGTCGGCCGTGCCGTTGATCACCAGACCGGAGGCCGGGCAGGGCGCGAGGAAGGAGAAATCATACATATTGGCGGGCGGAGCGACCGAGATAAAGCCGGAGATTTCCGGGCGACGCATCAAAAGCTGCATCCCGATCCAGGCCCCAAAGCTAAAGCCCGCGACCCAGCAATGTTTGGCATTGGGGTTCATGGATTGCAGATAATCGAGCGCGGAGGCGGCATCGGACAACTCACCCACACCTTGATCATATTCGCCCTGCGACCGGCCCACGCCACGGAAGTTGAACCGCAAAACGGTAAAGCCCATCTGGTGGAAGGCATAATGCAGGTTGTACACCACGCGGTTGTTCATCGTGCCGCCGAATTGCGGATGGGGATGAAGAATGATGGCGATGGGGGCGTCTTTAGCGCGTTGCGGATGGTAGCGGCCTTCAAGCCGACCTTCTGGGCCGGGAAAAATCACTTCGGGCATTGGGTCCCTGTCTCCTGTTTCGTTCCGCGGGCCAGCTTACGTTGCACACACCGAATTATGTGGCGCGCAAGGAGGGCCCGAGCGGAACGAGCCCTGTCGGGCTGTCGCTTTTGCTCTCGTTTTTCCACCGCGCTGCCTTTATAGTTGACGAAATCTCTCGGGCAATTTAGAAACATTCTAAATCTGCGTGAGCGACCGCGCGGGAGTGGTATGGAGGTAAGGCTCCACGCCGCATACGTCAATGTATTTGCGCCGTTTTTCGCCTCATTACGAAGGGGAAACGCGCGGAAATGCGCCAAAACGGCCCCTGTGACCGCTCGTGTCGTCATTGATGCGGTGTTTGGAGCGTTTAAGAAGCGGATTACGCCGCGATGATCGGGCCAAAATGGTTTCGGATCGCATCAAGAGGGACTGTGACATGAAGCTGTCGACCAAAGGACGTTATGCAATGGTGGCGCTCGCGGATTTGGCGTTGCAGCCGGACAATGCGCTGTTGTCTCTGGCAGAGATTTCCAAACGCCAAGACATCTCGTTGCCGTATCTGGAGCAACTGTTCGTCAAACTGCGCCGCGCCGATTTGGTGATTTCGGTGCGCGGTCCGGGCGGCGGCTATAAATTGGCGCGACCGGCCTCTGAAATCCGGGTCTCTGACATCATGGGCGCGGTCGATGAAACCGTATCGGCGATGCACACCGGGGCCGGGGCCTCGGGCGGTGTGTCCGGGTCACGGGCGCAAAGCATGACCAACCGGTTGTGGGAGGGCCTGTCGGCGCATGTCTATGTGTTCTTGCACCAAACCCGGCTTTCGGACGTGATCCGCAACGAATTGCGCCCCTGTCCGGCGGTGCCGACCCTGTTTGCCGTTGTAGATGAGGACTAAGGCAATGCCACGTATCGCCATTCTTGATGCGCATCCGGGGGCGGGGCGATTTTGTACTGCGCTGGCGGACAGCTATGCCACCGCGGCACAAGAGGCCGGGGCCGACATCAAACGGATTGTGCTGCGTGACATGGCATTCGACCCAATCTTGCACAATGGGTACGCTCAGGTGCAACCCCTTGAACCGGATCTTGAAACCGCGTTTGAGACGGTTGAATGGTGCAATCATTTTGCCCTGTTCTATCCCACATGGTGGGGCGGGCATCCCGCCCTTTTGCAAGGCTTTTTTGAACGCACATTCTTGCCCGGAAAGGCGTTTAAGTATCACGAAAACGATCCGTTTTGGGACAAGCTCCTCAAAGGCCGTACCGCTGAGGCGATCACCACCATGGACACGCCCGCGCTGTATTACCGCATTATGAACCGCAATGCCGGACCCAACCGGATGAAGCGCACGATCCTTGAATTTACCGGCATGAAGGCCAAGGTGCGCCTGATTGGATCGCTGCGCAACACCTCCGAAGATCAGCGCAAGGCGCTTCTCACCTGGGCGGGCAAACGTGGCGCGGCCAAGGGGGCATCATGAGCCGCACATATCTCGATTACAACGCAACGGCACCGCTTGGTGCGGCGGCGCGAAAGGCGATGATGGCGGCGATGGATGTGGTCGGCAATCCATCTTCGGTCCATGCCGAGGGCCGTGCGGCCAAAGGCCTGATGGAGCGGGCGCGGGCGCAGGTGGCCGAGGCTTTCGGGGCCGATGGCGCGGATATTGTGTTCACCTCTGGGGCGACTGAGGCGGCGGCTTTGGCGATGGCCGGACGGGGGTTGCACTGTGCCGATGTGGAACATGAGGCGGTGTCATCCTGGTCGGGCGGGTCGCTTCCGGTGACCTCAGACGGTGCGGTGAACTGTTTGAATCCTGCGACATCAGCGCTGCAACTGGCGAATTCTGAGACCGGCATCGTGCAGGAGCTGCCGGACGGATTGGCGCTGTGCGATGCGACTCAGGGGTTTGGCAAACTGCCGGTGGCGTTTAATTGGATCGGCTGCGACATGGCGCTGATTTCGGCGCACAAATTCGGCGGGCCGAAAGGCGTTGGCGCTTTGGTGCTGCGTCAGGGGTTGGACGTTGTGGCGGGCATTCGCGGCGGCGGGCAAGAGATGGGACGTCGCTCGGGCACGGAAAACCTGATCGGCATTGCGGGCTTTGGGGCGGCGGCACAAGCGGCGGCCAAGGCCCTGGCAAACGGGGTTTGGGACGAGGTGGCGCAAAAGCGCGATCTGTTGGAAGATCTGTTGGCACAAGAGATCGACACGCCGATGTTCGTTGGCAAACCGCACGCGCGCCTGCCCAATACGATGTGCCTGATCACGCCCGGTTGGAAGGGCGAGACACAGGTGATGCAAATGGATTTGGCGGGGTTTGCGGTGAGTGCCGGATCGGCCTGTTCGAGCGGCAAGGTCAAAGCCTCAAAGGTGCTGCGCGCCATGGGATATGATGAGACTGAGGCGATGAGCGCGCTGCGCGTGTCCATCGGCCCCGAGACGACAACACAAGAGATTGAGCGGTTTGCCACAGCATGGCTTGCCGCCTATGGCCGTTGGAAAAAACGAGCGGCCTAACCGATATTAAGAGGGGCCGACACGAGAGCCCCATAAGACGCACATGCCATTTGGCACAGACGAAGGAGTGATCCGATGACGGATGACGTTCAGGTTAAAGACGCGGTTCAAGTCAAGGACGGGGTGGAACAGGACACTGTTGATGCCGTTCAGGCGCTGGCTGGCACCTATAAATACGGCTGGGACACCGATATCGAAATGGACTATGCCCCCAAAGGCCTGTCCGAGGACATCGTGCGTTTGATTTCGGCCAAAAACGAAGAACCGAAGTGGATGTTGGACTGGCGGCTTGAGGCCTATCGCCGTTGGCTGACCATGGAAGAGCCGAATTGGGCCATGGTCGAGTATCCCGAAATCGACTTTCAGGATCAGTATTACTATGCCCGTCCGAAAAGCATGGAAGAGAAGCCAAAGTCTTTGGACGACGTCGATCCGAAACTTTTGGCGACCTATGAAAAGCTTGGCATCTCTTTGAAAGAACAGATGATTTTGGCCGGCGTCGAAGGCGCGGGCGAGGTCCCTGCCGATGGGGCCAATTCCGAGCGCAAAGTGGCGGTGGACGCGGTGTTTGACTCGGTCTCTGTCGGCACGACCTTCAAAAAAGAGCTTGAAAAAGCCGGGGTGATTTTCTGTTCGATCTCGGAAGCGATCAAGGAACACCCGGAGTTGGTTCAAAAATATCTGGCCTCCGTGGTGCCGGTCTCGGACAACTATTACGCCACCTTGAACTCTGCGGTCTTCTCGGATGGGTCCTTTGTCTACATCCCGCCAAACACCCGTTGCCCGATGGAGCTCTCGACCTATTTCCGCATCAACGCCGAAAACACCGGCCAGTTTGAGCGCACGCTGATCATCGCGGACAAGGGATCTTATGTGTCCTATCTCGAAGGCTGCACAGCACCACAACGCGACGTGGCCCAACTTCACGCCGCTGTGGTTGAGATCGTGATCATGGACGATGCGGAGGTGAAATATTCCACCGTGCAAAACTGGTTCCCGGGCGATGAGAACGGCAAGGGCGGGATCTATAACTTTGTGACCAAACGCGCCGATTGTCGCGGCGATCGGGCGAAAGTGATGTGGACACAGGTCGAAACCGGCTCGGCGGTGACGTGGAAATACCCGTCCTGCATTCTGCGCGGCGACGACTCTCAGGGCGAGTTCTATTCCATCGCCATCACCAACAACATGCAGCAGGCTGATACTGGCACGAAAATGATCCACCTTGGTAAAAACACCAAGAGCCGGATCGTGTCGAAAGGCATTTCGGCGGGCAAGGCGCAAAACACCTATCGCGGTCAGGTCTCCATGCACCCGAAAGCGAAGAATTCGCGCAATTACACCCAATGCGACAGCTTGCTGATCGGCTCACAATGTGGGGCACACACCGTGCCTTACATCGAGGTCAAAAACAACTCGTCGCGGGTGGAACATGAGGCCACCACTTCGAAAGTCGATGATGATCAACTGTTCTACTGCCGTCAGCGCGGCATGGACGAAGAGGAGGCCGTGGCCTTGGTCGTCAACGGCTTTTGCAAAGACGTGTTGCAAGCCCTGCCGATGGAATTCGCCATGGAAGCGCAGCAATTGGTGGCGATTTCACTTGAGGGATCTGTGGGCTGATGACGACGCGCGGGCTTCTTATTCAAACGCTGATTGCCACGGTCCTTTGGGGCCTTGGCATGGTGTTGGTCTTTGATTGGCCGCGTGCCGAAATCCTTAAACCGATGGTGTTTTTCGCCGCCGTATATTGGGGGATTGGGCGGATTATTGGCCTGATCCTTGCGAAACGGTCACAGAAATGACGCCGCGCCTCCCCGCTCACATCCTCCACGTTCTTTCGAATAGGGCCTGATATGCATCTTGAACTTCTTCCTCTCTTTGCCAAGCAAAGCCTCGGCGTGGCCGTGGGTGTCTTTATCGGCGCGATCATCGGCCTGTCCGTGCGCGCCAAACGTGCGGGCACCAAGGGGCTTTATAAAGACAGCGTCTATGCCACCGCCTTTCTCGCTTCGATGCTGGCCTTTGCCGCGATGACACTGATCCGTTTGATCACGTTTAAGGGCTGAGATGAGCAGTACGCCGACATATGTATTTGACCCAAAAGGGCCAGAGTTGACCTTTCCATTGGAGGTCATGAGCTTTGTCTGTGGGCAATATGATCAGGCGGGCGTGATCCTTGAATACGGCTCCGGCGGCTCCACCGCCTATGCGGCGGCGCAGCCCGGCAAGGTGATCTATTCGGTCGAGGGGTCAAAGGACTGGCACGGCGCGATGCAAGCGCATTTTGCGGCGCACCCGCCCAAGGCCGAGGTGAATTTGATCTATGCCGACATCGGCCCCACCGGGGATTGGAGCTGGCCCAAAAACAACGCCAAATGGCACCGCTACCCGGATTATTGTTTCGGTGTGTGGCAGCGCGACGATTTGATTGCACCGGATTTGGTGCTGATCGACGGACGGTTCCGGGCCGGATGTTTCTTGGCCACGCTGAGTTCGATCCAAAAGCCGACCACCGTGCTTTTGGACGATTATGTGGGCCGCGAAGAGAAATACAGCGCCATTTTGGACTTTGCCACGATCACCGCGCTGCATGGCCGGATGGCGCAGTTTGATCTTGAGCCAATCGACACGCTGCCCGCAGACAAACTTTATACCCTGCTGAAAACCTTTCAGGTGAAACTGTGATGTATGCGCGTGATCATAGCGATGTTTTTCGAAACACAGTGTTTCCGGCTTCGCAGGATATGCCCGAATTTTGCCATTTTAGCGTGGTAAACGGAACGCGTATGGGGCGTATCGAAGGGTTTGGTTATGACGTATCAGCATCAGGAGTTTCTCAATCGTTTGAACCGCGTCGCCCGTGCGCCGCAAAACGGGGTGAGTATGATCGGGCCAGCGCAATCGCAAAGCATTGGCCGCAATCACCGTCTGACGCAGATGCTTCAGCGCCACAAAAGCCTCGGTGTTCATGGTCGTCCGATGGGCGAGCCACGGTTGAAGGTCACACAAATCATCTCCTATGTGATCGCCTTTGGCATGGGCGGGATGGCGGCGGTGATCGCGCGCGCGCTGCGCTATCAAATCTCTGGCCAAATCTCCGGCCAAATCTCCGGCCAAATCTCTGGCACAATGACCCCCAACGCGGATTTCGATCTGGCGCTCGATGTGCTGTTCGCCATCGTGGTCGCTTTTGTTCTGCGCGAGGCGGTGTCTTTGTCGGCGGTCAAACGGATGGGCGCACAGTGTGCAGGCATTCTTTTGGCGATGGTGACGATGCACAATGTCGTCCACCACATGCCGGACACGTTTGCACGCCTGTTTTCGACGCAATGGGTCGCGCATGTGATGCAGACCACCGAACCCGGCACGCTCAATTTCCGTGGACAAAGTTACAAAATCTAGGCGAAGAGACCCGTCGCAGAGAAACCCGTCAAGATGACCCTGCGTCAGCCGCAAAAGGCGCAAGATTACCGCAGGATTGCCATGATCTGATCCAATTCCCGAACCAATCTGAGGCTTATAAAAAGCAGGCAGACAAAAAAGGGCAGGGATCAGATGCAGCATGCACAGCACGCGCAATTCGCCTCACGGATCAGTCGGATCGAACGGGGCGGACCCAATACGTTTTCGACGGTGTACACCGGGCTGCAAGACGCGGACACGCCCAAGGGCACAAAAGTCTCTGGCGTCACCCATCTGACGCGGCAAGACCCAGATCGTCCCTCGGCGCGCATTTTGATGCGCGCGGGCCTCAAATCGGGGCTGATGCAAACCACGGCGCTCGGGCTGTGTTTGCTGCTCTATCTGCGCTATGTCGGCCTGTAAGCGCCGCCTCTCAATCCCACCCCAAAGCATGCCCTTTTGCGCTGCGCTCGGGGGCTAAACCACAACAACGCACATATAAAACACCGATGCCTGCCGCGGATCTTCCGCGCGCGGGCCATTCCTCGTGAAAGGACAATAAAATGTTGGAAATCAAAAACCTCCACGTCAAACTTCAAGAAGAAGACAAGCAAATTCTCAAAGGCGTCAACCTGTCGGTTGGCGCGGGCGAAGTGCATGCCATCATGGGGCCGAACGGGTCGGGCAAATCGACCACCTCCTATGTGCTTTCGGGCCGCGATGGCTATGAGGTCACCGAAGGCGAGGCGCTTTTGAACGGGCAAAACCTGTTGGAGATGGAACCGGAAGAACGCGCGGCTGCCGGTCTGTTTTTGGCCTTCCAATACCCGGTCGAAATTCCCGGCGTGGGCAACATGACCTTTCTGCGCACCGCCGTAAACGCCCAACGCAAAGCGCGCGGCGAAGACGAACTGTCTGCCACCGAGTTCCTGAAACTGGTGCGCGAAAAGGCCAAGTCGCTGAAAATCGACGCCGATATGTTGAAACGTCCGGTCAATGTCGGCTTTTCCGGCGGCGAGAAAAAGCGCAACGAAATCCTGCAAATGGCAATGCTTGAACCGAAACTCTGCATTCTGGACGAAACCGATTCCGGTCTTGATGTGGATGCGATGAAACTGGTCGCCGAGGGCGTCAACGCGCTGCGCGATGGCAAACGCTCCTTCGTCGTGATCACCCACTACCAGCGCCTTTTGGACCATATCAAACCCGATGTCGTTCACATCATGTCGAACGGCCGCATCATCAAATCCGGCGGGCCGGAGTTGGCACTTGAGGTCGAACACAATGGCTATGCCGATTTGTTGGCGGAGCAGGAGCAAGCCTGATGACACGCTTTGAGATGAAACAACGCAAACTCGACGCCACCGCCGAGCGGGTTTTGGGCATGGTGATGCCGCAGGGCGCGCCTTGGGCCAATGACCTGCGTCAGGACGCTTTGAACCGTTTGTTGTCCATGGGCTTGCCGCAAGGCCGCGATGAATATTGGCGCTGGACCAAACCCGACAGTTTGACGGCGGACGCGCCGGCCAAGGCGGCGGTGTTCCACTCCGATGACACACCGCTTTTCACCGCGCTGGATCGGCTGAAACTGGTCTTTGTCGATGGGGTGTTTGACGCTACGGCCTCGGATGCGCTTGAGGGCGAGAACCTTGAGGTCATGCGTCTGACCGATGCGCTGTCCAGCGACATCCATTGGGTCAAAGACGCGTACGGCGCGCTTGAAAAACGCGCCCAAGATCCGGTCGATCGGCCGCTGGCAACGCTCAACACTGCCTTTGCCACCGATGGCATGGTGATCCGCGCCACGGGGCCGGTGACTCGCCCGGTGTCGCTGATCTATCTGCACCGCGATGAGACCTCGGACGCGATCCTGCACCATGTGATCAAGCTTGATGCGGGCGCGGAGCTGACGCTGTTGGAAAACGGTCCGGCGGCGGCGCGGTTTAACAAGGTGATGGAAATCGAGGTTGCCGATGGCGCGCGCTTCCATCATGTCCGTGCCCAAGGCCGCGATCATGAGCGTCGGGCTGTCACGCATTTGTTCGCCTCTGTCGGCTCGGATGCGGCGTTTAAATCCTTCACCATGACCGCCAACGGCGTCTTGACCCGCAACGAAGTCTTCATCGACATTGTGGGCGATGACTCAGTGGCCCATGTCGCGGGGGCTGCGATGGGGGACGGTGATTTCCTGCATGATGACACCGTGTTCATCACCCATGCGGGCCTGCGCTGTGAATCGCGTCAGGTGTTTAAAAAGGTGCTGCGCAACGGCGCCAAAGGTGTGTTCCAAGGCAAGATTTTGGTCAAACAAGCGGCGCAGAAAACCGATGGCTATCAAATCTCTCAGGGGCTTTTGCTCGATGAGGACAGCCAGTTCCTTGCCAAGCCCGAGCTTGAGATTTACGCCGATGATGTGGCCTGTTCGCATGGTTCGACCGTGGGCGCGATCAATGAGGATGCGCTGTTTTACCTGCAATCGCGCGGCGTGCCTCATGCCGAGGCCACCGATCTTTTGACACTGGCGTTTTTGGCCGAAGCGATTGACGAGATCGAGGACGAGGCCATCAGCGCCGATATTCTCAACCGTCTTGAGGGCTGGCTTGCCCGGCGTCGGGGCTAACGATGGGTGTGGTCACCGATATGGTGCGCAGCTACCGCGCCCCTCGCGCGGTGCTGCGGCACAGGTTGGGCCAAGGTGAGAACGAGGGCGGGGCTTTGGTCACGCTCATGCTCGCCTGTGGCCTGATCTTTGTCGCCCAATGGCCGCGCCTGTCACGTGTGGCCTTTGAGACCGGGCAAGAGGTGCAAATGCTGATGGGGGCCACGCTGTTGGGCTGGCTCTTTATCATGCCGCTGGTGTTTTACGTCATCGCCGGTCTGATCCGCTTTGTCCTCTCGCTTTTGGGCGGCACTGCCACCGGGTATGAGATCCGTCTGGCGGTGTTTTGGGGCCTGCTCTGCGCCGCGCCTTTGTGGCTCCTTTGGGGGCTGACGGCGGGGTTCGTCGGACCGGGGGCGGCGACCAGTTTGGTCGGGGTGATTGCGCTGATGGCGCTGATGTATTTCTGGGGCATGGGCCTGTCTGAGGTCGCCTTTTCGAAAGAGACAAAAGATGTATGATGTAGAGGCGATCCGCCGCGACTTTCCGATCCTGTCCCGAACAGTCAATGGCGCGCCTTTGACCTATCTCGACAATGGCGCTTCGGCGCAGAAACCGCAGGTGGTCATTGATGCGATCACGCGTGCCTATTCTGAGGAATATTCCAACGTTCACAGAGGCTTGCACTTTCTATCTAACCTGTCGACTGAACGCTATGAGAGCGTGCGCGGGGTTGTACAGACCTTTTTGAACGCGGGCTCAGAGGATGAGATTGTCTTTACCTCCGGCACCACCGAGGGGATCAATCTGGTCTCCTATGGCTGGGGCGCTGAGAGGCTCAAACCCGGCGATGAAATCATCCTATCCGTGCTCGAACATCACGCCAATATTGTGCCCTGGCATTTCCTGCGCGACCGTATGGGCGTGGTGATCAAATGGGTCGATTGCGCGCAGGACGGCAGCCTTGATCCGCAGGCGGTGATTGACGCCATTGGCCCCAAAACCAAACTCATCGCCATCACCCAAATGTCCAATGTCACCGGCACCCGTGTCGATGTCAAAACCATCTGTCACGCCGCGCGCGCGCGCGGGATCGCCACGCTGGTCGATGGCTCGCAAGGGGCCGTGCATGGTCCGGTGGATGTGCAGGACATCGGCTGTGATTTCTATCCGATCACCGGCCATAAACTTTACGGTCCGTCGGGGTCGGGCGCGATCTATATCCGTGCTGAACGTCAGGCCGAAATGCGCCCCTTCATGGGCGGCGGCGATATGATCGACACGGTGACGAAAGAGACGGTGACCTATGCCAAACCGCCGCTGAAATTCGAGGCGGGCACCCCCGGCATCGTGCAAACCATCGGCATGGGTGTGGCGTTGGAGTACCTGATGGCCATCGGCATGGACAAGATCGCCGCCCATGAGGCCAAACTGGGTGCTTATGCTGCCGAGCGGTTGCAGAATCTCAATTGGCTGACGGTGCAGGGCACGGCGCCGGGGAAGGGTGCGATCTTTTCTTTCACCATGGAAGGGGCGCATGCCCATGATCTGTCCACCGTGTTGGACAAAAAGGGCGTCGCCGTGCGCGCCGGGTCGCATTGTGCCATGCCTTTGATGGAGCATCTTGGCCAAACCGCCACCTGCCGCGCGTCTTTTGCGATGTACAACAGCTTTGAAGAGGTGGACCGGCTGGTCGAGGCGCTGGAACTCTGTCACGAATTTTTCGCCTGATCTCAATTGCACAAGGCGGCGCGAAAACAGATTGCGCCGCCTTTTTTCATCGCCTATACGATCCCCCACAGGCACCCGTAGCTCAGCTGGATAGAGCGCTGCCCTCCGAAGGCAGAGGCCACTGGTTCGAATCCAGTCGGGTGCACCATTTCACATTTTGCTGTGAAATTCTCAAAAAACTCAAATATAACAGACACTTGCGGAGTTCGATAGCCGTTTTTACGGTCGTAGGACAAGGGTGAGGCAAATGCCATTTTCAGGATGGTTTTGCGGACCGCGAGTGATCCGTTTTCGTAGATATTCCAAGGGTTTGAGAGGAAATCGCGCAAAAGTTCGATAATTTCGGCGAGGGGCTTCTTCGGAGTTGCCTTTCGAGACAGTTTATCCGCCAGCAAGAGCTTCTCCTCTTCGATCTTCGAGACCTTACCTTCCAGTGCCGTCATGACCTTCGGATTCGTAGTTTCGACCAGACGTTCCAGCAAAGCATCCTGTTGTTTGTCCAAGTCCTTGATCTGGCGTTTGAGCGCAGATTTTGCCTGCGTGGCCTGATCGGTCCGCTGGCCCCATGCGTCTTTCAACATGGCGATAGCAATATCCATCATCGTCTTGTTGGGCGACATGGACCGCAGGATTGTTTCAAAGCCCGCGTCGATCTTTTCGGCACGAATGCCCTTGCGGTACTCGGAGCAGTCCCGCGTTTGACAGTTGAAGTAAGGATAGCGCTTGCCTGAGGCACTCTTGGCCCAATAGGCCGTCATTGGATGGTCGCAACAGGCGCAAAGGACGATTCCGCGCAAAGGGAAGTCCTCTCTGATATCGACACGCTTGGGCGCGATGTCTTTGCCGCGTTTGCGCTCTTGAATGGCTTCATAGGTTTCCAGTGAGATGATTGGCTCATGATGGCCCTTGCGCCGTGAGATGCCCCAGCGTTCATGCTCGATATATCCCGCATAGATCACACGGTTCAAAATGTCGGAGACCTTCTGTTGGCGGATTTCTCCGTTGGGCATGTCTTTTGGGAATTCGGGTTGATCCTCGAAGAACCTCTTGATTTCCACCTGAGAGCCAAAGCGCCCAGAGGCATAGCCTTCCAGAGCCTCTTGGATGATGGAGGCAACGGGTTCGTCACGGGTCAGAAGTTTCCCGTGTGAGCCTGTCTTTTTGTATTTATAGCCGATGGGTGCGGAGAAGACCGAGTAGCCGTTCATCATCCGCCCCTTCATGCGGTTGGAGGTCTGTTCGGCGTTCTTCTCGCGTTGGTGTTGCGCCACGGAGGCCAGCATATGCTCGACAAGGCGAGAGTCACTGTCCTCACCAAATTCAATGGAGGGGCTTTCTAAAATCCCACCCGCATCGCTCAGGGTTTGACGCAGGGAGATATGCGCCTGCACGTCTCGCGCAAAGCGGCTGATATCGTCGATGATCACAACGACACTGCCTTTGGGGTGCAGACGAAGGAAAGCCAGCATCCGATCCATGGCGGGGCGACGTTCGAACTTGCCGGACATATCGTCCTGAAAGACTTCGACCACATCATAGTCTTTGTATGTGGCATATTCTCGACAGCGGTTCTCTTGTGAGGCGAGGCCGTCCCCCTCACGAACCTGCTTGGCCCCCGAGACACGGGCATAAATCACCGCCTTTGTTGCTTTTGTCGTTACTCTTGCCATTGTGCCTCCTCTTCCGCGCGGGTTTGCGCCCATTCATGGTTCAACAAGGATACCAGATCAGCGGAATCGTCTTCCAACGCTTCGTGATCTTCTCCACAGATTTGCGTGACGGGCTTGAGATCAAAGCCCAGATCGACAAACATCACGACAATGGACCACAGGGTTTCGACCAGCTCTTTTTGCTGATCCAGAGGCATGTCGCTTTCTTCGAGCATCGCGGCGTAAACCTCCCAATCGACGGAGAGGCTGGGGCGTGTGGGTGTATTATTTTTATCAGGCGGACAGGTCATGCACGCGCTCCTTTCTTCAAATGGATTTTGGGAAAATATGAGTTTCACGCCGCCAGTCATTTTGAGGCACGCATGGAGAACAAATATAGAACATATAAACACATTTCCCCATCATCACGCAAGGAAAATAATCCTATTATCCCAAGCGCTTATGATCTTCCTAGCATTGACGCGCTGATCCGCGCGCGGGTGTTCCGGGGGTGAAGACGGGTGTATGAGAAATCCAATGTCCTTTGATCCAAAGAAGAAAGCCGACAAAGCCCAGCTCTATCCGGTGCTCAAAGCACTGGCTGATCTCGATCCGCGCAAGACGCCGGAACTCGTCATGGATGAGGCCGTGGGCTACGCGGTGGCGCGCGGGCAGGATTATGTGCGCAATATGCGCCGAGGCGATATTTCGACGGCCTATGCTGAGCTGATCCATCAATGGCTAACAAAGCATCATTTCGATTTGGCGCACCGTCTCTCGCCCGACATCTTTCCAGAAACACCAGAGCAACGCTGGCAGACAATATTGGATGAGCGGGCGCGATCAGATTGCTTTCGGCTTGTGCTGGTTCCCAAAACCATGGGGATCGTTGAGCGAGAAAGCCAATTGAAGCCCGCCGACATAACCTTGCGACTGGGCGAACGCTTTTGCTTTGAACTGGATAGTGAGACAGAGAGCCATGCCATCGCGCTGCAATCCGTGCGCGGGCAATGGTATAACATCCCGCTCGGTCCAGAGGGGGACGCTAGCGCACCTGTGCAGAAGGAGCAAAATCGCCTACCGACAATGCCAGACGGGCAGTTAGACCCTTTGGCTGAAAATCACGATGAAGGGCTGCATGAATTTGTTCTGGTGACAGCGCCGACCAACGACATCCCCACCGATATCAAATCCCTCGTCACTTGGGCCTTTGACCATCCGTGCGATCTACACCGGGTCAAGGTTCAGTTTGTGACGTGATGAAAGGTTTTATTCTTAAGCTCTTCGAGTGAAAATATTTGCGGATTTCTTAGTCTGGCAGGGTGACACCATCAAAGTCGAACTCGTCCCAGTTAATTTTGAAGCCACGCGCTTTTGCCAGTGATTAAGTTCTGGCTTTGCTGCTAAAACACGTATTGCATACTTTTCTGGCCCTTCATGACGGTCTGGTCGTATTTTAAAACCGGAAAGTTCTGTCCTAAAGGCTTGGTTCTCATTCTGAAAATAGCCTTTTAATCTTTCTAGAGGTTCACCCTTTTTGAAGTTGTATATACAAACTCCTTTTTGCGGTTCTGTGTACTCAACAAGCATCTTTGTATCTGTGTAAGAGACCTTCCCTTCGTCATTGTGGTAGATCATTTCGATTGTAGAATTGTTTGGTGAAAAACCATCTCTCCAGAAAACACGTCCTGAAACTTCTGCTAGGTGCTGTGAAAATGAAATGGAAATGGAGGCTAGAGAGACCAATTCATCATTGCGGTAAGATAGTGTTAGCCAGTTACCTTCTTTGTCGACGAAGCTACGTTGCCTCTCCGTTCGACGGTCAGGGGGCTGGGTATAGTCTAGGGTAACTTTGCCGAGGGAATACTCTTTGAGTGATGATGAAAGAGTACTGAAGGCTTTTATGAGGGCCTCGTCTTTTGTTCGAAAAACAGTGTCGCTATTTGCATCTGAGCTATAATTCCAGCCAAAGAACACCTCTGCTGTCCTCTCTTTTTCTGGGAATTCAAGCAGTGTGAAGTTGATCATAGGCATGTTATGTCGAACAACGACGAGCTTGTGTTCAACATCATTCCGATGTGGTTTCGGAATTTTTTCGAACCTCGTCGATTGTAGTTCGTGAACGCTTATTGTGTCAGTCCACGAGTTGCCACCAGTCTCGAAAAAGATTTTGTATAGAGCCGTTATTTGGGAATCCACATGGTCATTGCTCTTGTTCTCAAGTTTTCCGCCAATGATTGTATTGTTCACAGTGATGGCCGATTTTAGGCTATTGGGAAGATGGTAATTGAGTGCTGAAGCCGCACTCATGCTTTCTATGTTCCCCGATCCTCGAACCGTTTCTATCACTCTTTCATACGCGATTTTTTGTTGATCAATCTCATCCTGCTGTGAAACAGCCGAAAGAATGCGATCTGCAGCAAGTCCAAACAGTAGAGAGATAAAAGCCCAGAAAAACTGGTTTGAGCCTTGGCTATCCGTAAAAATCTGGGAGGCTGTAAAAGTAACGACGATTACCCCGATCCCGAGAAAATTTGACAGAATAGTTTTTAACATTTATAATCTCCTGATAACAAAAGGATTTTTATGAATGAGCATATTTTTAAACATATGAGGGACGGCCATTTTGTGACTAGTGAGCAGTATGCGGCGATTCTAGGAGGTAAATCATCTACCAAAGCTGAAAGAACTAAGGAGCTCGTTGGTGGACTGTCCGCGCTGTTCATAGTGATTGCTGGAACGCTGACCGTAGGTGCGCACTTGGATGAAATCAAAAGCGCCCTCGCTGGAGACGCAAGTTGTCCAGCTGAACAAACCACTCAACCAGAAGCGCCTTCGCTTAGATAGATTGCTTATACGATTTAAATTGTTTGGTGTTTCCACAGGATTTGTTTGAGGGCTTCATTGCAGGGCCAGAGCTTTGCCCATTCCTGCGCCCCTTGAGTCTTGAGGTCTTTGTATCGGGAGGGATCACCCAGCTTGGCAATCTCCAAGTCTTTGAAAAAATCCTCAAGTGTGCCGAGATCAGCTGCAATTGAGGCCGCACCTGCGGTTTGCGCCAGTTCAATTGCGTCAAAGAAACACGGGACTGTCACGTCATGGGCAAAAGCTTGAAGCTCATCTTGTGGCGGGATCAGGGATGCATCCTGAGTGATTTGTGCATGCACCAAAGGCATTTCGGCCAAATGCCCTAAGAGCTGGAAAATACGTGTCGCGGCCTTGGGGTGTGTTCGACCTTTGGCACCGTTTTGGGTGTCTTCCAGTTCGATGAGCATCATCATGCCAGAAATCGCCACGACCTTCTCGCGCAGCTCTTGCCAGTCGTCGGTAGAATATGCCCCGAGCAACATCTCTGTCGCTTCGTGATCGGCCTGCATTTCTAGACATAGAGGAGCCAGCAAGCGTAGCTCCTCAGGAAGCGAAGAAAGTGGCTTCGGCTTCATTGATGAGCGCTGTGCTATTCCAAAGCTATCTGCTAATTCGAAATGGTTGAGATCAATGTGGCTGAGTTCATGCAGTATGAGCCATACTAAAGATAAAACAGACGTTAGGGATGACGAGCCTGTTTTGAGCTCACCAGTATTCTTCGCACATAGAAATGCGTCGATAGTAGAAATGGGCTTGCCACTGAGCGTAGAATTAAAACCGTCGCATGTTTTAGACACTTCAGCGTTGAATTTTGCTTTTTCCTCTAATGTTAGAGTCACCGAGAATGAAATGGGCGGATAGTGAATCTGCTTTGCAAGATGGAAAGCTTTAACAATTTGTTGCTTTTTCTCTAGCGTGATCAGCAAAATGACAAAACGTTTTTGTAAGTGAGTTCAATCGTATGCTTGCAACTTTGACGATATGTTTCAAGGTAGTATCATGAAGGTGGAGGGGCATTTTGACGGATCTTTCAAAATACAATGCTAGTGCACCCATGGCTGGGTATATATTTCAAAGTAGGCTCGCTCTTTTGCGGGGACTACAGCTTACGCGGAAAAGCCCGCAAGCGATAATATCAATAGAAAAATTTGATGATGTTGCATTTGAAACAGAAGATCACAAGAATTGTTTGATACAAGCGAAGCACCACATCGTCCCTAAATCGCTTGACGATAAAAGCGTAGATGTTTGGAAAACTCTGAAAATTTGGATGGAAGGTGCGAAGTCAGGCGTATTTGAAGTTAGTAAAACATCATATATGCTGATTACTACCTCAGAGGCACCGGCTGGCTCAGCGATGGGAAAGCTGCGAGAAGGAAATTCGCCAGATGATGTAGGCGAAGCCTATGACTTACTCCTGAAAGCAGCAGAAGACTCAGAAAATAAGACTACTGAGACCGCCAGAAATTTGTTCCGAACACTTACTGAAGATGAAGTCTGTCTTTTACTTTCTCGCATACTAGTTATTGATAATCATCCTAATTTAACAAACGTTTTTGAGGAGTTGTCGGCGGAACTGAATATAGTTGCACCAACTAGCCCAAATCTCGCTGCTGAATATTTGGAGGGATGGTGGCTAAATCAAGTAGCACAACACCTGATCGAAGAACGCTGCGGTGGGATACCTGTCCAACATATAATTTTAAAAGCTTTTGAGATTGGTAAGCTACTAGCTGAAGACGCGCTTCCTATTGATGATCCCGCAGACTTAAGCGTCAAAGAATATAGTTTTGAAGATGAAGGTCGTTTGTTTGTTCGACAAATGCGAGCAGTGAAATTGCCTGACGCAATGGTGCAAGATGCAACATCTGATTTCTATCGAGCATATGCACAAAGATCGAGATGGAGCAGAGAAAGTCTAATTTTGGAAGACGAGCTATCGAATTATGATGACAGACTACAAGATTCATGGAAGCGAAAATTCGAGGCTGACCTCCTACTGGCTGATGCAAATGATGAACCCTCGAAGTTAAAGCTAGGACGCAGTGTTTTTCTATGGGCAACTCAGGAGTCGACGCCTCTTAGAAATGTTGTCGAAAAGTGGATTACAGCAGGCTCATATCACGGTCTTGCAGATCAAAATAAAGTTCGGTGGCACCCAGAATTTGAGCAAATTGCTCTTAACGATTTAGAGGGTGAAAAAAATGCATAAGAGCTGGTCAGATCGGCCCCGTGAAGAAGCTTATTTGTTCAACCCAGCGTTTCTATCTTCGCTGATGTGTGATTTTGTGCGCACCTATGAAAAAGCAAAAGGGGAAGGTTGCCCGATAACTCTTGCATACCTTGCACCAGCACTTTCTCTTCACCGACAGAGCCGCCAGCGTTTCCCTAGCTCAACTGTTACAGCTTTATATGAGTGGATACAGGAGAATGAAGACGTCTTGGTTGATCTATCAAGACGGGTAAGAGTCCTCATGCCGTTATTGCGGGAAGGGGCAATGTTCGCCTTCTATCAGGAAGTACTAGTTTTTGAGCAAGGCCATAAACTTACGGTAGGTTCAAAAAAAGGTCATTTTACGCCGAAGTTTTTGTTGAGTGTCTCGAAAGACATGAATGACGCAGTGTCGGCTACACGCTTTTTGGCCAAATGGTTTGCAAAATCTGGCGCTGAGGCATCAATTTTATCCAGTTGGGGGATACGTCCATGAGTTTTTATATTCGTCACATTGTTCTTTACAGCCATTCTGGGGAAAAGCGGGTTATTCAATTCAATACTCATGGCCTCAACATAATTACAGGAAAATCCAAAACTGGAAAATCAGCTATAATTGACATCATTGATTATTGCTTAGGTCGCGGAAGTTACAATGTTGCTGAAGGTATTATACGCAAAAAGGTTTCTTGGTTTGGGTTGCATATTGAAAGAGATGGAGACGAGGTATTTATCGCGAGAGATAATCCTGGGACGGGGGCGTCCACGGGTTCAAAAGTATACTTTAGGAGAGGGCATTTAGAAGAATTTCCCTCTCTTGGAGAAATACAGAAGAATACGACTGAAAATAGTCTGAAAACTTTTATTACGCAATTTAGTGGTATCGTTGAAAATGAACACCGTCCTACAACAGGCACGCGTGATCCGTTAAGTGCAAACATTTCTCATGCACTTTTTTTATGTTTTCAGCCCCAAGGTGTAGTTGCGCGCAAAGATCAACTTTTCAATCGAACAGATGATACTTTTCGAGCGCAAGCCTTAAAAGATACGCTCCCTTATTTCATTGGAGCCGTGGATGAAGAACATTTTAAGCACCTTGCAGAGCTTGATGAATTGCGCAGACAAGCGCGGCTACTAGAAGCGCAAAAAGGAAAACAAATACAATCTATTGAGATTAGTAAGTCACGTATCACACGACTGATTAATGAGGGCAAGCGTGTGGGCTTAATTCCGCAAGGTTACCAAGCCGTAGACGATTCTGTTTTTGACTATCTGTCTCAGATCGCAGAAATCGACGTTGAGGAAGCTGTGGGATATCAAGATTTTGGGGACACAATCCAGCAGTTAGAAGACGAACGGCGAGCAATATGGGATCGCATTGACGAACTCTCTAAAGACAAAAGTGCTACAGAGACTTTCTTGTCGGTGCAATCCGACTACGGTCGTGAAGTATCAGAGCAAAAGTCTCGGCTAAGTACTATGGGGTTGTACAAAGATGAACTTGGTGACCGGTCTATCTGTCCGTTGTGTGCGGCACCGCAAGAGGCCCCTGTAGCCCGTTTAAAAGAAGTAACATCTGCACTTGAGGTTGTTGATAGACAGCTGTCGGCTGTCCACAAAGAAAGCCCTCATTTGCTAGCCCATATCGCATCATTGAATGAAAAGATTCAATCTTTAACTCTCGATCTGGGCAATGTCTCTAAGGAGCTTAGGGCCGCGATTGCTTCGGATGAGAAAGTAAAAGCTGCTCAGGAGCAGATGGTCCAAAGGGCGCGTTATATTGGAAGGTTAACAAACTTTCTTGAAACAATTTCGCCTGAGCAAGATGAACATTTTGATGAAGACGAACTGATCCGTATCAAATCACTAATTGATGCCGTTCTGTCGCAGCTTCGTTCTGAAGAAGTTGAATCTAAAATTGCAACGTTCCTAGATTTGATCAGTCAGAAGATGACTGAGTACTCTCATATGCTGAACTTGGAATACCAAGGTAGCTCACTTCGCTTGGATGCAAAAAAACTGACCGTAGTTGCTAATACTGAAGATGGTCCGATCCCTTTAAGTCGAATGGGCAGTGGCGAAAATTGGGTAGGGTATCATGTCTTAGCACACTTGGCGCTGCATTGGTGGCTTAGGAAGCGTAATCGACCTGTACCCGCATTCTTGGTTTTAGATCAGCCGACCCAAGCTTATTATCCGCCAGATTCAGTGGATGGAACGCTAGACGAGATTGATGTTGATGAGGATAGGCAAGCCGTTCAATCACTATTTGAATTGATGCGACACGCGTGTACCGAAATTGATGTGCCATTCCAACTTATTGTGCTTGATCACGCTCATTTAAGGGATGATTGGTTTGAAAATGCTGTGATTGAAGAGTGGCGTGGAAATAACGCTCTAGTACCTGAACATTGGCAACAATAATATGAAATGAATTGTGATAGTTATGAGATGCAATGAATTTGGATGCGGAAAAATTTAAGAGTAAAACTCTATTCAAAAATTCATAGCAACGCCCAAAATTGATATAGGGGCTTGGAGATTTTTTTTCCCAAGTAACCTGCGGAAACAGTTGCCAATGTGCCAGCTGAAAGAAAAGACAAAGAACTTAGTTCACTGTGATAATAATAAACTACAGCCGTTACTGCAGCGAAAATAGCGAATACGTCAGATAGTTTTCGAGTAAACCTGTGAATTGCTTGATCGTGGACGTAAATTCCTGACCAGTCCCAAGCTTCTTTTAGTGCGTTTGGCTCATGTTTCATTGTTACTCCGACAAGTCTCTCCAAGCTGAATGAACAGCAATGAAACCCGCAGCACCACTAAATGTAAGCAATGCTGGAAACGCAAAAAAATTGCCAACAAACATAATTACCGCGAACGATGAAGATGCCGCAGCTTGCCTGACATTCTTTTTCATTTTTTTCTTTACTGCTCGATCGAGTTTTCTCGATTTATTTATCAATAGTTTAGCACGAATATGGTGTTCGTGCAAAGCTGCAATTAATGCGTCAGAATCATTAAATAATCTTAATTGCTCAGGGACTTTCGTTGCTTGATCAAAGACATCATTCGCGGTCCTATTTTTTAGGCCAGCCTGTCGAGAGATGCGACGTTCTATTTCAACAGCATGTTTCATCTCTTCTCGATTTAATCCCAACTCAAGCTCGGCTACTGCTTCTTCTTGTAGATTTAGCACACTTTCTAATAACTCACGCATTCCGGGACTCTTTAGCTCTAAGCAAAGCCCCTCGAAAGCCAAATCAAGTTGTATTTCAGCTTCTTCAATGGAGGGGTAACCTTTGCTGAAACGTTCAAGTGATTTTCGGTACTCATTCGAAGCTCGCACTGCGGCTTTAAATCGAAGGTCCATAATATACATGTATCGTTTCCACTTAAAATTTCTGAAACAATAAAATGCCGATAATTCATTGAGTGTCCAGCTCGGCTTTTCAGTATTGTGTCACTTCACGTGCATACTCGGGTCAAAATTGATACGTTAAGTGCCATAGTGAGATGTGGGCCATACTCATCGTTTTCGGGGCGATCCTTCGGACACTTTTTCCCATTAAGTGGCACGGCGAGATGTGAGTCCAACTGACCCGTTTTCGCTGCGCCCCTTTGGGCAGCTTCCGGTATTAAGAGATACCGCAAGATGTGTGTGGTAGTACCACACCTCTTGGCAAGGTGACCCGCTGCGCGCCCCCGTTGCATCCCCCCGGCTGTGGCTGGATCAGGGTATTGAACCCTAAGCCAGCCAGCAAACATATCGCTGTTTGAACTCTCGTCAGGGAGATGTCCTCTCTCCCCAACACCCCATAGACCATGGTCATGGAGATCAACCGTCCGCCGATTGAATGCCGCCAGCCTGTCACGCTGGACCC
>Ga0181375_1000019_pt1 | contig 150194 bp, 176 predicted proteins | sample LowvirmetaG_FD_130090 | JGI IMG/M metagenome (GOLD analysis project Ga0181375, IMG submission 130090) | Marine viral communities from the Subarctic Pacific Ocean - Lowphox_11 viral metaG | ecosystem: Environmental > Aquatic > Marine > Oceanic | place: Subarctic Pacific Ocean | collected... | reverse complement strand
CACCGATGGCCCTGCCGATGACCCGCACCCACCGCATGCCGCCCGAGCTTGGCGCCATCGCCACAGCCCTGCCGGAACTCCTCCGCGACGCGTTCAAAAGCTGGGAAAGCTCGGGCTGAATCCGACAGTCAATCAGACCATTTTGCCGGGCGCCGAAAGGCGTTTCCGGGCGCGCGCATCCTCCAAATCGCAAACCCAACTCTCCCCCCGATGGCCCCTGCGCAGGCAGGGGCCCATGGACTGGCTTCTCCTCACAGGGCTTGGGCAAAGTCCGGTCCATGGATACCTGCCTCCGCAGGTATCTGCGGGAGGTGAGCGGGGCTCTGGAAAGGACTTAACGCGCCCCCCACGCCGCAGTCCCGGTGAAAGCCGGGACCTCAGGCAATTGAAGAAAGGAGAAAGCCGCATGAGACCCCGGCATTCGCCGGGGATGTGGAGGCAGGCGCCCTAGTCGTTATCCATCCGCAGCGCCGCCACGAAGGCTTCCTGCGGGATCTCGACCTTGCCGAACTGGCGCATGCGCTGCTTGCCCTTCTTCTGTTTTTCCAGAAGCTTTTTCTTGCGGGTGGCGTCGCCGCCATAGCATTTGGCCGTCACGTCCTTGCGCATGGCCGAAATGGTTTCGCGGGCCACGACCCGGCCACCAATCGCGGCCTGGACCGGGATCTTGAACATCTGGCGCGGGATCAAATCCTTCAGACGTTCGCACATCTGACGGCCCCGGCTTTCGGCCCGGTCGCGGTGGACCAGCATCGCGAGCGCATCGACCGGCTCTTCATTGACGAGGATCTGCAGCTTGACGAGATTCTCGGCGCGGTGGCCGACGATCTCATAGTCGAAGCTGGCATAGCCCCGGCTGATGGATTTCAGGCGGTCATAGAAGTCGAACACGACCTCGTTGAGCGGCAGCTCGTATTTCACCATGGCCCGGCCCCCGACATAGGAGAGCTCTTTCTGGACACCGCGGCGGTCCTGACAGAGTTTCAGGATGGCGCCGAGATATTCGTCCGGCGTGTAGATGGTGGCATCGATCCACGGTTCGCGGATCTCGGCGACTTTCACCACGTCCGGCATGTCGGCCGGGTTGTGCAGCTCGATCTCGGTGCCGTCGGTCATCGTGATCTCGTAGACCACGCTGGGCGCGGTCGCGATCAGGTCGAGGTCGAACTCGCGGCTGAGGCGTTCCTGGATGATCTCCAGGTGGAGAAGGCCAAGGAAGCCACAACGGAAGCCCATGCCGAGCGCGGCACTGGTTTCCATTTCCCATGTGAAGCTCGCATCATTGAGGCGCAGCTTGGACATGGCGGCGCGCAAATCGTCAAAGTCGCCCGCGTCCATCGGGAAGAGGCCGCAGAAGACGACCGGCTGAACTTCCTTATAGCCGGGAAGAGCCTTTTCGCAGGGCCGCTTGTCTTCGGTGATCGTGTCGCCCACCGCCGTCTCGCCGACTTCCTTGATCGAGGCGACGAAATAGCCGACCTCGCCCGGGCCGAGCGCGTCGGTCTCGGTGAGCTTGGGATTGAACGTGCCGACCTTGTCGATCTCGTAGACGCCGCCGGTGCGCATCATGCGGATCGTCTGTTTCGGCTTCAGTACGCCATCATGGATGCGAACCACGACGACGACGCCGAGATAGGGGTCATAATAGGCATCAACCAGCGCGGCCTTGAGCGGCTTTGCGATCTCGCCGTCGCGGGGTGGCGGCAGGCGCTTGACGATGGCTTCAAGCACATCGGGAATGCCGAGGCCCGTCTTGGCCGAGGTCTCGACCGCGTCGGAGGCATCGAGGCCGATAATGTCCTCGATCTGGTCCTTGACGCGCTGGATGTCAGCGGCGGGCAGGTCGACCTTGTTGAGGACAGGCACGATCTCGTGGTTCTGGTCGATGGCCTGGTAGACGTTGGCCAGCGTCTGCGCCTCGACGCCCTGTGAGGCGTCAACGATCAGCAGCGAGCCTTCGCAGGCGGCCAGGCACCGGCTGACTTCATAGGCAAAGTCGACATGGCCGGGCGTGTCCATCAGGTTCAGCGTATAGGTCTCGCCGTCATTCGCCGTATAGCTGAGGCGCACGGTCTGGGCCTTGATCGTGATGCCGCGTTCTTTCTCGATTTCCATCGTATCGAGCACCTGCGCGCTCATTTCACGGTCGGTCAGCCCGCCGCAGGCCTGGATCAGGCGGTCAGCGAGCGTCGACTTGCCATGGTCGATATGGGCGATGATGGAGAAGTTACGGATTTTGTCGCGTGGGGTCATGCTGGCGCATATAGCGGCGCTTGGACCGCACGGGAAGTGGGCATGGACCGCCCCAGTAGCAGTGCAGACTGGCTTTTCGCCTTGAAGATGCCACATGCTTCCCGCAAACACATTTCGGGCGAAGGTGTTAACGGGGGCGAATCGTGGGATTTATGTCCAATGAGCACTGATACGACTGGCCGGTCTCCGTCGAACATCCAGGTTTTGCCCGGACAGCAGGAGCTGAAGGCCGAACGCATTCATGATGACGATCAGGTTCCCGCAATGCCGCCCACTGCGAGCGAGCAGGCGCAGATCCTTGAGCGCCAGTTTGCGCGCCGGATGGAAGCCGTCGATACGCGCTGGAGCCCGCGCCAGACGACCCTGCGCGACCAGCTGCACCACACAAACGAGATCTGGGACGATATCCAGGCCAGCGAAGAGCGCCAGCCGCGCTATTCCTCGCCCTGGTTCTACTGGCCCTTCATGGTTGCGCTGGCTGTCGCCGAAGTGCCGATCAACCGGTTCAGCTTTGAGCTGTTCTTTCAGGAGAGCCCGGCTGTGGCTCTGCTCGTCTCGTTCCTCGTGGGCGGCCTGCTGGTCACGCTGGCGCACAGGCTGGGCATGATGATGTGCCGGTTTGGTTATAACAAGAAGCGCAAGAACTGGTGGGGTGAGGTGCTGCAGATCGCGGCTGTCGTCCTGCTGATCGTGGCGCTGGCCTATGGCGTGTCGATCCTGCGGCAGGGCTATCTCGCCTTCATCACGCAGCCTGAAATGGGCTTCGGGCAGGCATTGGAAAACCAGGAATATGGCGGCGCCGCCATCATGGCGCTGAAGGGCGGCCTTGGCCTTGATGGCTGGATATTCCTGCTGATCAACCTCGCGGTTGTGGCGGTCGGTGTCTCGGCCGCCTATTTCTGCCACGACCCGCACCCCGATTTCGAACGCGTTGATCGCAAGAAGCACAAGCTGGAGAAGCAGGCGGCAAAGATGCAGGCCAAGCGCGCCGACGAGGAAGCCGTCGAGAAGCGCCGGTTTGCCAACCAGATGCGCAGGCTCGGCGCCTGAATGCGACGGTTACTGCTGGCAGTTGTACTTGTCCTTGCGGGCTGTTCGGGCTCGTCCGGTAGCGAGCCGGGCGCGCAGGCCGCAGGCTATTGCGCCTTCGGCAAGACGTCCTCGCTGTTCCTGATCGACCAGACGACGCACTATGACGACACAGACCGCGCCGTCATTTCCGAAAGCATCGGCACCGTGGTCGACCAGCTCGGGCCCGGCGACCGCATCGTGTTGGCGACAATCGGCGAGCATTACACACAGTCGGCCCGCCTGATTAATGCCTGCAAGCCCGGCTGCCCGGACGGGCAGGGCGCGCTGGATTCCATGATGGGCGGCTGCAGCAGCATGAAGGCCCTCGCCGACGAGCGTCAGTTCATGGGCAGCCTCGCGCAAACCCTGCGCCCCGCTGTCGAAGGCTCGTCCTCCGCCGATCATTCGGCGATCATGTCCACCATCGCGCAGTGGACACAGGCGCCTCCCGGCGACCAGCCCTTCACCCATGTCTACATTTTCTCGGACATGCTGGAGAACAGCCAGGCCATGCCGTGGAGCGAATTTCGCTCAATGGCGCCTGATGCAGCCCTGAAAGTGGCCGAGAAGTTCAATTACGTGCCAGCCGTGCGCGGCGCGGATGTGCGCATTGTCGGCTTTGGCCGCTCGCACAATCCGGGGCGTCCGCCGCTGGAGCCGGAACTGGATGCGCGCTTGCGCGAATTCTGGGCCGAATACTTCCGCGAAGGCGGCGCCTCGGTGACCTTCGAAGGCGCGATCCGCAACTGATACGGAATGGGACGTAATGGCGCCGGGCCTGATTCCTGCTAAGGAGAGGGTATGATGGAGGATTTCACATGCTTCTGCGTCCAATACTGGTGCTGGTCCTCGCCAGCAGCCTGCTGGCGGCCTGCGTCGACGCGCCGGGTAAGCCGATGACCGAAACGGCTGATGGCGTGCGTTATGTGGGCGCCGAACGCGATGGCGACGTGGTGGCCCTTCATGTTGGCCAGACAATGCGCATCGAACTCGAAACCATTCCGACCGCCGGTTATGTCTGGGAAATCATGGACAAGCCCGATTTCCTTGACCTCGTGGCCGAGAACACCCGCCCTACCGACCCGGACGTCCAGAACCAGGAAGGCTTTACCGGCGGCAATCATTTCATGGCGTTTGACCTGAAAGCCACGGCGCCTGGCAAGGCCACGGTCCACATGATCAACCACCGGCCCTGGGAGGGCGGCGACGAGATGGGAACATTCCGTATCGACGTCACCGTCACAGCAGCGCAATAAGGCCCCATGGCAGACACCCAGACCTCTCCTGCACCGCGCCTCGGCATAACGGATGACGGCTATCTCACCGATTGCTGGTATCTCGCCGCGCCTTCATCTGAGCTGAAGCAGGGCAAGCAGCACCGCATCATGATGCTGGGCGAACCGGTCGTTGTCGGCCGCACGCCCGCAGGCGAGGCCTTTGCGCTGCGCGATATCTGCCCGCACCGTCTGGTGCCGCTCTCGGCCGGCAAGCAGCTGGAGACTGATGGCGAGTGGACGCTGCAATGCCCCTATCATGGCTGGCGCTTCGGCACGGATGGCGGCTGCAAGCTGATGCCGAGCCTGACCGAGGATAGCGCCTATGACGCGTCAAAGGTCAAAGTGCGCCGCTATCCGGTGCATGAGGCCAATGGCGCAGTCTTCATCTATATCGCGCATAATCCGCGCGTTGATGCGCCGCCCGCCGTGCCACCGCCGGATTTCGGCCCGCTGCCGGACAAGCCCGGCTTTGTCATCCATGACGTGTTCAATGCGCATATGGATGATGCGGTCGTCGGCCTGATGGACCCGGCGCATGTGCCCTTCGTGCATAATCAGTGGTGGTGGCGCCCGCCGTCTGTGGGCCTGAAGCTGAAAGAGAAACAGTTCGTGCCCGCGCTGCGCGGCTGGGCGATTGACCGCCACCAGCCTTCTTCCAACTCGCTGCTCTATCGCTGGGTGTTCGGCGGCAATGTCGAAACCGAGATCGTCTTCCAGCTGCCGGGCTTTCGCTGGGAGATCGTCTCGAACGAAACTGCGCGCCTGCTGACGCTCACCTGCCTGACGCCGGAAGGCCCCAAGCGCACCCGGATCACCCAGTTCACATGGTGGACTGGCGCGCCGCTCCTGCGCCTCGCTGTGCCCATTGCCAAGCCCGCGGGCCGCAAGTTCCTGCGTCAGGACGGCGACATGGTCGACCTGCAGAACCAGGGCATGGCGCACCAGAAGGCGATGCTCTGGATCGACGATATCGACGTGCAGGCCAAATGGTACCAGCGCCTCAAGCGCGAATGGGTCGAGGCCCGCTCCGAAGGCCGCGACTTCGCCAACCCGATCGAGCCACGCGTCCTGCGCTGGATGAGCTGACGGCCCAGCCGGGAACCAATTCTGTCATCCTCGCGTTTTACCCTCAGCCGCTCGGATAAGCGAAGCGGACCCATTTGACAGCGCGATATCCCTGAACCACCGCGCGCGTCCTGCTACGAGGATACACAGATGAAGACCCTGCTCCTGACGACGATTGCTGCCAGTGCGCTTTTCCTGGTGGCCTGTTCCGACAAGACCGAAACCGTGACCGAAACGCCTGCGGCAACGCCAGCCGAAACGGTCGAGACAATGCCAAGCGAGACGGCCGCAACGCCGGTTGAGCCGATGGCCCTGCCAACACTGGTCGACGTGCTGGGTTCCAGCCCTGATTTCTCGACGCTTGTGGCCGCCATTGGCGCAGCGGACCTGACCGACGCCCTCTCCGGCCCCGGCCCCTACACGATCTTCGCGCCCACGAACGAGGCCTTCGCCGCGATGGACCCGGCCATGCTGGAAGACCTGATGAAGCCCGAAAACAAGGACAAGCTGGTCCGTGTGCTCAGCTATCATGTCGTGCCGGGCAAGCTCAGTTCATCCGACCTCGCCAGCAAGTCCGGCCCGCTCGCCTCCCTCAACAATCTGGACATGCTGGTCGAAGGCACGGGGGACAATCTGATGGTCAACACCGCCACCGTGAAGATGGGCGATATCGAAGCCTCCAATGGTGTTGTCCATGTCATCGACACGGTCCTGCTGCCGCGCTTCGAGGAATAGGCGTTCCAGCCCGAATCTATTTTGCGGCCGCGCCTCCATGGGGGTGCGGTCGTTTTAGTATGAGTTCATTCTTATGGGCCGGTTCTGGAAGTAAAATCAGAAAGCCAGATATCGACTCCTGAAAGTTATTCTGTAACAATCTGGATCTTATTGTGGGGTCCGCTGTGCGTTTTCGAGTGATATCAATATCTGTGGTTTTTGCATGTATGTTTGGCCAGGTGTCATGGGCCGAGCAGTGTGAAGCGAAGCTGCGCCAAACCGAGCCCTATCAGTCCCTCCGAAACGAAACGAGCGAGTTCGTAGCGTCCGATGCGCCTCTGGAGTCCAAATTGGACGCCATCGCCACGCTCGAAGCCACCGGCTTGAATTGCCGTGAGCTGATTGATGCGGCGATCATGCGTATGACGACCTACGAGGGGGCGGGCCAATATACTTTGGCGGCCAAAACAATCGAGCGCATTTTCGCGACTGGTGAGCTACCAGCTCTTCAGGGGCATTTCGCATGGATGATAATTCGGCTCCTCATCCGCAGCGATAACGCAGCGGCTGCTGAGCCTTATGTAGATTACCTATACGAATCTGTCGGTAGTCTTTACGAGGCAATGGATGAGCGGCAACATTCACTGTGGCGGTATGTCGATGCCTATCACAAGGTAGGGGCAAGTGAAAAAGCGATCCGCCTTGCCCAAGACCTATGGGTCGTAAGGGTGCCACATCCGATTCAGAAAATGAGTGAATCAGCACAAACATATGCGAGTTATTATGGCGATTCTGATGCAGAGGCAGACGTACACAAATTGTCGGACGTTTTCCGGGCTGCTGACCGAGGGAATATTGCAGACATAATTGAGACCGAGTGGTACGCTCTCTGGATAGACGAGTGCGAAAAATATATACGCAGTATTTCAACTCCGATGCATTGTGGGATAAGTGGCACTATCGGCTCCATTCCAGAGTTGAATGATATGTTGGAGGAGGGTGGTCGGTAGCGGTATAGCGCTTGACGCACAGCTGATTGGTAATCGCTTTGCATATCCGCAGGAACAAATGGGGAAAATGCAAGCTGTCATTAACCTCGCTGCCTGATAGGGTAGGCGCCATGACAGCGACGATTCGTATCCTCGGGATTGATCCGGGCCTGCGCCATACCGGCTGGGGCGTGATCGAGCAGACCGGCGCCCGGCTGCAGCATGTGGCGCACGGCATCATCTCCGTTGATCCGAACCTGCCCATGTCGGAGCGGCTCGGCGGCATCTTCGAGGCTGTGGGCGAACTGGCGCGCCATCATGCGCCGCATGCGTCCGGCGTCGAGGAAACCATCGTCAACGCAAACCCCCGGTCGGCCCTCAAACTGGGCCAGGCCCGCGGCGCGGCCATGGCGGCGCTGGCCATGGCAGGCATCAGCGTTGCGGAGTTTGCCCCGCGCAAGATCAAGCTCTCTGTTGTCGGTACCGGCACCGCCGACAAGACGCAGGTCATGTTCATGGTCAAACGCCTCCTGCCCCGCGCCGGGGAGATGAAGGAAGACGCCGCCGACGCGCTCGCCTGCGCCATCTGCGCGGCGCACCATCTGCCTCTGGAGATGAGGCGGGGGGCGGCATGATTATCGGGCGCCTGACTGGAACGATCGCGGCCATGGGCCTTGATCATGTGCTGATCGACGTGAACGGTGTCGGCTATGTCTGCCAGGCGGGCACGCGCCTCTTGGCCCGTGTCCATGCGGGCGAGAACGCCGTGCTGCATGTCGAGACCAAGGTGACGGAAGCGGCGATCACGCTCTATGCCTTCGGAACGGACGAGGAGCGGGCATGGTTCGTCCGCTTGCAGGACGTGCATGGGGTGGCGGGTAAGGCCGCAATGGCCATTCTTGACGCGCTGACGCCCGCCGAACTGATGGACGCCATCGCGCTTGGCGACGCCAAAGTGCTGGAGCGGGCCAAGGGCGTCGGCAAGAAACTGGCCGAGCGGATCGTGCTCGACCTCTCCGGCAAGGCGCCCCCCATGAGCCGGTTCGGCCGCTTCGATGCGGCGAGCGCGGCCGGCATGGCCACCGCGCCCTCTGCAGCCGCCACGACAGGCCCGCGCAGTGAGGCGATCTCGGCGCTGGTCAATCTCGGCTATACGCAGGGCGACGCAGCGCGCGCGGTTGCAGCAGCGGCCTCCACAACGGATGACAAGGAGGTCGGCCCGCTGGTAAAGGCGGCGCTGAAGGAACTGTCGCGATGAAATACATCCAGAACCGCAAGACCTATCATGTTCCCGAACAGGAACTGTTCTTCATCGCGGATCACCCGGAAAAGCCTGTCGGCACACGCGAAATCGACAATGTCATGGTCGAGACATCGCGGAGCGGACGCAATTCCATGGGCGTCATCAACCGCGATGTGCAGGGCTCCGGCTCCATCCTCGTCAACCTGACGGACATTCTCGCCGCGCGGGGCGAAGAGACGATGACGATCTGGCTGAAAAACGGCGATCGCCTGGAAGATGTGCCGATCTCGCAGCTGACACTGAAGACGCTTGTGCGCGAATTCGGGAGCGGGGAGCCGGCATGAGCCGCGAGGGCGAACTCTCCGATCCCAACGCGCAGGGCGGCGATGCACTGGACCGCGCGCTGCGGCCGCAGACTTTTGACGATTATGTCGGCCAGCGTAAAGCCAAGTCGAACCTGAAGGTCTATGTCGAGGCCGCACGCGGGCGCAGCGAAGCGCTCGACCATGTCCTGCTGTTTGGCCCGCCCGGCCTCGGCAAGACGACGCTGGCGCAAATCCTGGCCCGCGAAATGGGCGTCGGCTTCCGGGCAACGTCCGGCCCGGTGATTGCCAAGGCGGGCGACCTGGCGGCCATCCTGACAAACCTTGAGCCGAACGACGTCCTGTTCATTGACGAGATCCACCGCCTGCCGGCCATCGTCGAGGAAATCCTCTATCCGGCAATGGAGGATTATGCCCTCGATATCGTGATCGGGGAGGGGCCTTCGGCACGTTCCGTGCGGCTGGACCTGTCGCCCTTCACTTTGGTTGGCGCGACAACGCGCGCGGGCCTCTTGGCAACGCCTCTGCGCGACCGGTTCGGCATTCCGCTCCGACTGGAATTCTACGAGCCGGAAGAACTGGCCCGCATCGTCATGGCCGCAGCGCGCAAGCTGGGCGCGGCGATCACAGAAGATGGCGCAGTCGAGATTGCCAGCCGCGCGCGGGGCACGCCGCGCATTGCCCTGCGCCTCCTGCGCCGGGTGCGAGACTTTGCCGAGGCCGAAGGCGCGAAGATCGATTCCGCCGCTGCGGGCCGCGCGCTGAAGCGGCTGGAGATTGACTCTGATGGTCTCGATGCGCTCGACAGGCGCTACTTGCATGCGCTGGTGCACACATATGCGGGCGGGCCTGTGGGCGTCGAAACGCTGGCAGCGGCGCTATCGGAAGCGCGCGACGCCGTGGAAGACGTGATAGAGCCCTACCTGATGCAGAAGGGCTATGTCGCACGCACGCCGCGCGGACGCACAGCCGCGCCGCTCGCCTATGAGCGTCTGGGATTGCCCGTGCCCGGCGGCACACAGTCGGGCCTGTTCGGGGAGAAATGATCTGATGGAAACTCTGCACGGAAGCTGTTTTTGCGGCGCTGTGGGGTACGAGGTGGATGAGCTTGGTCCGATCGGGCATTGCCATTGCAAGACATGTCGGAAAACACATTCGGCGGCCTTCAATACAACGGCGCGGGCCTCACGCGCCGGGTTTCGCTGGACAAAAGGCGCCAATGTCGTCTCGGGGATCGAGTCGACTCCCGGCAAGACACGGCATTTCTGCCCGAAATGCGGCACCCACATGATGGCCGAGTGGCATGATCAGGACTATGTGGTCGTGCGGATCGGGAGCCTCAACTCACCGCTCCCGTCAAAGCCTGTCGTTCATATCTGGACGAGCCAGAAGGCAGGCTTCTTCGATTTCGACGATGGCCTGCCGCACCTGCCGGAAGGCGCTCCAAAACCGAAATAGACTTATGCCTGCTGCTGCATCCGCCAGAGGAGGCCGATGAAGCCGCCTTTGATGCGCGGCAGCAGGAAGAGGACGGCGCCCACGGCGAAGACGCCGAGGGCCACGAGGCTGATCCAGAGCGGCGCGGGCGACTTCATCGAGACGATGTAGGAGAGCGGCGCCAGAAGCGGCCCGAGGATCAGCACTGTCAACCAGGGCGGGCCATCTTCGGCCCGGATCAGGCCCGTCGGTTCGCCGCAATGGGAACAGGCCGGTTCCTGCCGGAGATAACCCGAGAAGAGCCGCCCCTTGCCGCAGGCGGGGCAGCGCCCGCGCAAGCCGCGCAATATGGGTTTAAGGCCGGGATCGGATGGATGGGGCATATATGTCTCCGGCAGGATTCACTCTGCTTTGCACGTCATACACTTGCTGGCCAGTCAGGCTTGCAACCGAACACATCATGACTGCGTATAGGCCACAGGAGACATTTTTCATGATCAAGCATTTGCTCGCCGCCTCACTCGCCGGCCTCGTCCTCACTGCCTGCATGAGCCAACCCGACTATCGCGCGCAGGAAACCGCGCCGCCAACCGTGCCGCATGTCGATCTCGAAAAATATGCCGGCCTCTGGTACGAGATTGCCCGCTATCCCAACAGTTTCGAGAAGGATTGCGCCGGTGTGACGGCTGAATATGCGCAGCGCGATGATGGTCGTATCAGCGTCATCAATACATGTCACAAGGGCAGCCCGGACGGGAAAGTGAAAGTTGCCAATGGCGTCGCGCGGGTCGTTGAGGGCTCGGGCAATGCACGGCTTGAGGTGAAGTTTGCGCCGTCCTGGGTGCCGTTCGCCTGGGGCGATTACTGGATCCTGCATCTCGAGCCGGACTATTCGGCTGTCCTGGTTGGCGACCCTGCCGGCAAGTACCTCTGGATCCTGGCGCGCGACAAAACCCTGGATGCCGACACACTCGCCCGCATAAAGACCCGCGCCGAAGCGCTTGGCTACAAGACCGATCCGCTGGTGATGACGGATCAGGGGTGATCTGCTAACGCGAGTGGCATGACCCTGCCTGTTCTCGACGACAAGAATTTCGATGCGGAGCGCCAGCACTGGATCAGTGTGCGCGTGTACTACGAAGACACCGATTTCACAGGCATGGTCTACCACGCCAACTATCTGCGCTTCTTCGAGCGGGGGCGGTCGGACCATTTGCGCGATGCGGGCATATCGCACCAGTCGCTGCTCGACCGGCCAGACCCGGCCGCCTTCACGTTGACCAATGTGAACGTGGCCTACAAGCGGCCTGCCAAGGTGGACGACCTGCTGCATATCCGGACGCGTTATCTCGGCATGGACGGGCCGCGTATCCGATTTGAACAGGCCTGCCTGCGCGATGGCCAGATTATTGCAGAAGCCGAAATTACGGCGGTGATGATCCATGCAGATGGGCGTCTGCGACGGCCGATCCGCGAAGTGGCAGACTATCTGGACGCTTTTGTCTGGCGCCCATAGCGCTGTAATTATTGTATTTATTGTCATTTTTTGAATGCTGCAGGCTTCGCGGCAGCTGATTTCTTACGTCCGGCACTTGCATTTAGATATATCGAAAACTATTTTGATTTCGATATATCTAAAAGGAGTATCAATGAGCAATCGAGACCCTGAAGACAGAATGGTTCTGTCAGGCGAGCTTTTGGACAATGACGACATCTTTGGCAGCCACAGGCGCCGGGAAGGAAGAGAGAATATGTACGGACATCACAGACACGGTCGGCACGCACGCTGGCATATGAAAATGGCCATGGGCGGCCGACACGGCCACGGCCGGAATGGAATGGGGCGTCGCGGCGGCCGCCCATTGGGGCATGGCGACCTGCGCCTCCTGATCCTCAGCCTGATCAACGAGACGCCGCGCCACGGCTATGACCTGATCCAGGAAATCGAGACGCGGACTGGCGGCACCTACAAGCCGAGCCCCGGCGTCATCTATCCGGCGCTGGAAATCATCCAGGACCTCGGCCTTGCTGAAGTGCGCACGGAAGATGGCAAGAAGACCTTCCACATTACCGAAGAGGGCAAAGCCGAACTGGAGCGCGAAGCCGCAACGGTCGAGGCGATCCATGAACGACTGGCTGACCTGCTGCGCGCTGAGGAAGACGTTGATCCGACTGACGTGCGCACCGCGATGCATCGCCTCCGCCACGCCATCATCAAGACTGTTCGCCACAAGATGGCGGATGAAGTGCGCCAGCGCCGGATCGTCGAAATCCTGAATGCGGCGAAGGACGAGATCGACTCGCTCGACTAAGGCTTTCGAACGGCTGAAACTTGCGTGCGGGGCTCTGGAAGGGGCCCCGCATCTGATTCAGGGAAGGGCCTAGAAGCTGATCTCGGCAGACAAAGGCAGGTGATCGGAAAGCTGGAGGGGCAGGCTGCGACGCTCTTCGAGCCGAACCGCATCGGAATAGATGATGTGATCCAGGTCACGGTTGGGGCGCCAGGAAGGATAGGTCGGCATGGGCGGCTGGTCGGCAATTTTCGCCCCGACGGACCCGGCGAAGCTCTCCAGCTGAGTGGAACTGTTCGTACAGTTAAAGTCTCCGACGACCAGAAAGGCCTTTTTATGGGGTAGGTGCGTGCCAATGGCTTCCAGCTGCAGGGCCTGGTCGTTGCGGCCAAGGCTGAGGTGGAGATTGGCCACCGAAATCCCCCGTCCCACCTGCACATTGGCGATCAGGCAGCCGCGCCCCTTCACCCGGCCCGGGAGCTTGAAATCATGTATATGAGACAGTTCGTACCGACTGAGGATGGCATTTCCATGCAGCGAGATGCCAGGGATGGTGCGGTTCTGCTGCTTGGCGACGTGGTTATGGCCGGACAGCATGGCAATGCGCTCGGCCTGACACGCGAATCCCGACCGCCTGCCGCCCAAGTCGACCTCCTGAAGGCAGACGACATCATGTTCGGAGACGATTTCCGCAATTTTTTCCAGCGTGGATTGCTTGGCACTGGTATTGAACACCTGATGATGCGCGCGTGTCAGGTAATGTGAATATCGGGCGGTGCCGATGGCTGCCTGGATATTCCATGTCAGGATCCGGAGTGTCTGTGTCATGGCCTTGATATGCAATCTGGAACAGGTGGTTCCATGCGGCGTTGGGCGCTAGAAACTGAAGGGGACGGCCTTGCTGCCAAGTTCATTGGTCTTTGCGCTCCATATCGTGATCGCCGTCGCGATCACTTTCCGCCTGCTTTACCGCAAGCTGGCCGTCAGCACGACGCTGGGATGGATCATCATCCTGTTTGCCGTTCCTTATATAGGCATCTTTTTCTATTTTCTGTTCGGCGACCACAGGATGGGCCGCAAACGGCTGCATCAGAGCGCGTGGGTGCGCAATTTTTACCAGAAACGTTATGGCATTGATGATGATGGCGGCGCCGCCCAGGAGCTGGACGTCTCAGACGCCTTCCGCGCAATGAGCGAAAGCATCGCCGCAGATTCCGGTTTTCATGTCACACACAATAACCGGGTCGAGATGTTGGAAGACGCCGGTGAGATCATCGACAGGCTGGTCGCCGATATCGATGCGGCCAAGAACACCTGTTATCTCGAATTCTATATCGTCGAGCCGGAAGGCCGGGTGACCGATGTGATGGAGGCGCTTGTGCGGGCGTCGAAGCGCGGCGTCGACTGCAACCTTCTGGCTGATCATTTCGGCAGCAAGGCGCTGTTCCGGTCAAGCTGGCTGCAACGGCTGAGGCAGGCCGGGGTGGATGTCGAAGCCTCGCTGCCGGTCGGCCTGATCAAGTCGCTGTCGCAACGCACAGACCTGCGCAATCACCGCAAGCTGATCGCAATCGATCAGCAGATTGGCTATGTCGGAAGCTTCAACCTGGTCGATCCGCGCTTCTTCAAGCAGAACAAAGCGGTCGGCGAATGGGTCGACATCATGTTCCGGCTGGAAGGCCATATCGTCGATTCCCTCGGCGTCGTATTCAATGCAGATTACATCTTCGACACGGTGGGGCTCGATATCGACCGCAAGGCGCTGCGCGACTTGCCGACCGACCATCCGCGCGAGACCGCGCCTGGCGACGTTGCGCTGCAGCTCTTGCCTTCGGGCCCTGAAATCCATGACTCGCTGATCCATGAATGGGTGGTCTCGGCCATCTTCGCGGCGCGCAGGCGCGTATCGATCATCACGCCCTATTTCATCCCGGACGAGACGCTGACCCTGGCGCTGAAGGCGGCCCGGAAGCGCGGTGTGGCCGTAGACATCATCGTGCCGGAGCGCATCGATTCCCGCATGGCGCAATCGGCGAGCGAGTCGGTCTTCTCCGAGCTGCTGCGTGCGAACATCACGATCATGCGCTATCAGGATGGCCTGCTGCATACCAAATGCGTGCTGATTGACGACACGGTTTCCATGGTCGGCACGGTGAACATGGATACGCGCAGTTTTTACCTGAATCTCGAGCTGACGCTGATTGCCTATGACCGCGGGCTGAACCAGGACATGGATGCCTTGCGCGCGCGCTATCTGGCCAATTGTACGCCTTTGACGCTCGAAGAGTGGACAGCCCGTCCGCGATTGAGGCGCCTTCAGGAGAATGTCCTGCGACTGGCCGCGCCCCTCCTCTAGATACGAATCGGAGGGGTTGCTGCAGTGCAGCGAAGCATGTCATCAGCACGAACCCTTAACCAAATGGCCCTAGCGGTTAACCAACTGCGGAAAACGGCGCCCCTGCCGTGTTTCCGCCAGATTTGGTGTTGAAACAGGGGCAGACGTCGAGGCCCCCGGCCATCGGCACAGACTCATATGCAGTGCGTGTCCCGCACGCAGACTTCAAGGAGCAGGACATCTCATGGAATCCGAAGCGATTGGCACGGCGGCCAGCAATACTGACTTCTCGCTGCTTTCTCTCGTGTTTGACGCGGACCCCGTGGTCAAGCTCGTGCTCCTTTTCCTTCTTGGTGCATCGATCTGGTCCTGGATGGTGATTGTGGAGAAGCTGTTCTCGCTGGGCGGCGCCCGCCGCAAGGCGAGGCAGTTTGAAGCCGCTTTCTGGGGCGGGCGTACGGAAGATTTCGACATGCGCCCTGGCCAGGTTGGCAGCGACGCAGCCGGCCGCGTCTTTGCTTCGGCCGCCCGCGAATGGTCTGACGCCAAGCGCGGCATGCCGGCGCCTGCTGAAGCCGCGGCATTGGTCAGCCGGGCAGAGCGCTCGATGCGGGCGACGGTTGATCGCGAGATCGGCAAGGCCGGCAAGGGGCTGGGCGTACTGGCGACCATCGGGTCTGCCTCGCCCTTTATCGGCCTGTTCGGCACGGTCTGGGGCATCATGAACGCCTTCCTCAACATTGCCGCCCAGCAGGATACAAGCCTTGGCACGGTTGCCGGACCGATCGCGGAAGCCCTGTTCGCCACCGGCATGGGCCTGGTTGCGGCCATTCCGGCGGTCATTTTCTACAACAAGTTCACGGGCGACCTCACCAGCTTCGGTGACCAGCTCGACACGTTCTCGCAGGATGTACTCGTGCGCCTCTCGCGCCGCGCCTCTGATCCCGGGAGGGACTAAGCCATGGGCATGATCCTCGGATCCGGCGGCAAGGGCGGACGTCGCGGACGTCGCTCGTTGAACGCTGAAATCAACGTCACGCCGTTCGTTGACGTCATGCTGGTGCTGCTGATCGTGTTCATGATCACGGCGCCGCTTCTGGTGCGAGGCGAAGACGTTGCCCTGCCGAAGACGCGGTCTGGCCCGATCAAGACCGAGCCGAATGACGCGCCGCTGGCGATCACCGTCAAGGCGGACGGCTCCATCTATATTCAGAACACGGAAGTGAGTGTCGACGAACTTGGCGCCAAGCTCGCAGCCATTATCGGCGAGGGCTATGAGCAGCAGATGTACCTGCGCGCTGATGAGGCCACCCCTTATGGCAGGATCATGGAAGTGACGTCCGAAGTGCGCGCGGCAGGCTATACGCGGCTCGCCTTCGTGACCGAACAGAAGAAATAGCGGGACCTCTCCAGACTCATGATGCGCGGTTTCACCCTTTCGGCCCTTCTCCACGCGAGCGTGATCGCGCTGGCCGTCATGTCGTGGCCGACGGAAAAAACCGAATGCGACAAGGCCATCGAAAAGCTGAAGCGGGATGAGCCGGGCCTCGGGCCGGTTGATATCCTGATGCGGCTGCCCGAATGTGCGGCCGCCATTGATGTGCCGATCGAGTTTCTCGACATCGGACTGGTGACCAATGTGTCTGCCATTCCAAAGGCCGAAGTGCAGGAAGAGGCCGAGCCAGTGCCTGAGGAGGCGCCCGAGGAAGAGGCGATCCCGGACGACCAGCCGGACCTGACGCCGGAGGAAGTCGATGCCAATGATACACGCGCCGAGGAACCGAGCGAGGATGACCTCGTTGTGGAAGATGAGAAGGCCGAGCCAGAGCCTGAACCGGAGCCCGTGAAGGAGCCGGAAAAGAAAAAGCCCGAGCCCAAGAAGGAAGAGAAGCTGGTCCAGAAGACAAAGCCCAAGTCGGAGACGGACGACCTGGACTTCCTCAATGATTTCGAGGACGTTCTGAAGACCAAGGCGCAGAATGAACGCAAGGCGCCGCCGGCGCAGGAGCCGCCGCCGATCCAGAAGCCTGTCCTCGCCGATGCTCAGCAGCCTCGCAAGGGTGCGGGCGATCGGACGGGCAATACCGCGTCGCTGCAGGCTGCCGTGCGCCGCCAGATCGGCTATTGCTGGAATGGCATCGACGACCTGCCGAAGGAAGACCAGATCAATGTCGTGGTCCGGCTGAAGCTCGCCCGCGACGGCTCGCTGTCCAACTCGGCCGATCTTGTGCTGCCCAAGTCCCGCCCCATCGGACGGGCAGGTATCCCCGTTGACCTGGCGCTGAGGGCCGTGCGCAAGTGCGCCCCGTATAAGTTGCCGGCTGACGATTACGACCAGTGGAAAGAAATCGACGTGACAATCGGGCCCGAAAATTGACGGCCCATCCCATTATTCTAGGAGGCAAACGAATGAAACGTATCCTGATGGCGCTGGCGACAGCGTTCCTGTTCGCAACAAGTTTCGCGCTTCCCTCTGCGGCGCAGCTTCAGGTCCGTGTGACCGACGGCAACTTCACCCCCACGCCGCTGGCCATTCCTGATTTCCAGATATCCGGCGCAAATGCCGAATTGGCCAAGCAGATCAGCGACGTTGTGCGCGCCGACCTGACCTCGACCGGCCTGTTCGAAATGCAGAACCCGGCCTCCTTCATCCAGAAGGACCTGTCGCTGGACGTGCAACCGCGCTTTGCCGACTGGAAGATCATCAATACGGACGGCCTGGTCGTCGGACAGTATGAGGAGCTTCCCGATGGCAAGATCGCCGTCTCGTTCCGCCTCTGGGACGTTTATGCCGGCGAAGTCATGCGCATCAATGGCCAGCCTGGCCGCCGCCTGACGACGACGCCTGACAACTGGCGCCGCATCGCGCACAAGATTGCCGACTCCATCTATACGCGCCTGACCGGTGAAGATCCGTACTTCGATACGCGCATCGTCTACATCGCCGAGACCGGCCCGAAACTGGAGCGCGTAAAGCGCCTCGCCATCATGGATAGTGATGGTGCCAACCAGCAATACCTGACACCCGGCCGTAACACGGTGCTGACACCGCGCTTCTCGCCTTCGGCTCAGGAAATCACCTACATGTCTTATGAGGGCGGCAAGCCGCGTGTCTATCTCTTCAATATCGAGACCGGCCGCCAGGAACTGCTCGGCAATTTCCCAGGCATGACCTTTGCGCCCCGTTTCTCGCGCGATGGCCAGAGCGTGCTGCTGACGCAGGCCCAGCGCGGCAATTCCGACATTTACCTCATGAACCTGCGGACGCGGGAATCGCGCCGCCTTACGGATCACCCGGCGATTGATACCTCGCCGTCCATGTCACCTGATGGCGACGCGATCGTGTTCACGTCCGACCGTGGCGGCAGCCCGCAGCTATATATAATGAATGCCGATGGCAGCCCACGCACCTGTCCGTCGGGCGGTCGTGATGCGGCTTGCCGTATTACCTTCGGCAAGGGCAGCTATTCCACGCCCGTCTGGAGCCCACGTGGCGACCTCGTTGCCTTCACAAAACAATCGGGCGGCAAGTTCTATATCGGTGTGATCGGTGTAGACGGAAAAGGCGAGCGCCTGCTCACCGAAGCCTACCTCGACGAGGGGCCGGACTGGTCGCCAAACGGCCGTGTCATCGTGTATTTCCGCGAATCACGCCCCGGTGCAGGCCCACAGCTCTGGTCGGTTGACCTGTCAGGCCGCAATGAACAGCGCCTCAAAACGCAAACAGACGCGTCAGACCCTGCCTGGTCACCGCTTCTGCAGTAATAAAAGCAGTAAAAGCCCCCGGGAAAGGCCCCGGGGGCGTTGCTTTCAGGAGACAGACGCATAAAATTGTGCGAAACGGGGCGTGGTTCAGTCATCGCCCGATTATTGCCTGATTTCGTAATCATATGGAAATCAGACACGCGCTAGTCGTCGTCACGTTGACCAAACGCCCGCCGCAAGGCGCCTATATCGCTCTAAAGACATCCAGGGGAGTCTTAGCAATGCAAACCTCACTGAAACTTACCGTTGCCGCCGCCGTATTGCTTTCGCTCGGCGCATGCGCATCGAAACCCAAGCCTGTCGCCGAAGAAACCGCGCCAGTTGAAGTCGTTGACACCACGCCTGCTCCAACTGAGACAGTCGAAGAAACCGTTGTTGCGCCTACCGGCCCGATGGCTGGTTCGCTTGACGACTTCCGCGTGAACGTCGGCGAGCGCGTATACTACGATCTCGACGGCTACCGCCTCGACACCGACGATCAGGAAATCCTGAAGCGTCAGGCCGCTTGGCTCGCGTCTTACCCGAAGGTCCGCATCCTCGTTGCAGGTAACTGTGATGAGCGTGGCACACGCGAATACAACCTCGCCCTCGGCGAGCGTCGCGCTTCGGTCGTGAAAGATTACCTCGTCAGCCTTGGCGTTGATCCTTCGCGCATCGACACGATCTCGTACGGCAAGGAACGCCCGATTGCTGCTGGCAGCGACGAGCAGTCCTGGGCCCTCAACCGTAACGGCTTCACGCAGATCGTTTCCGGCTCGACCAGCTAATCCGGACTGCTGACTTTACGACAATTTGCAGCCGGGTGCCTTATTTTGGCCCCGGCTGTTTTTGTATCATGCCCATCTAAACGCGTGGAGAATTTGCATTGATGTTCAAAGCCCCGGCTGTCGCCTTCGCCTGTCTCATGCTTGCTGCCTCGCCCGCGATGGCGCAGCGCAGCGCCCCGATAACGCAGGGCGTAACCAGTTCAGACCTCTCCAGCCAGGTTGCCACAGTGCGCCAGCAGAACGCCGATCTGAAAGTTCAGGTCAATAATTTGCTTGGCGATATCATGACCCTGACAGGCCGTGTCGAGACGATGGAATTCCAGCTCTCGCAGGCACGCGACATGAATGAGGGCCTGCAACGTGACAATGAATCCCTTTCCGACAGTATCGGCGAACTTCGCAGCCAGCTCGAGGCCCAGTCGCGCACGCTTGCCGCGCTTGAGGCCCGCCTTGGCGGTGCGGCGTATGGCGATCCGAGCGCTGACCCGTCCGCTGGCTATCCCGGCGCAACGCAAGGCAGCGACTATCCGGCGGCATCGCCTGCTGCCCCCCGCGCTGGCGGCCTCGCCTCCGGCCCGACGCAACTGATCAACCGGAATGCCGAGGCTTCTGCATCGGATGTGGCTAATCGCGCCTCCGGTGTGCGTGAAGCGCCGACCTCCGTATCCAACAATCCATCCGAGGATGGCCTGAACCTGCCATCGGGCTCGCTGGGCACGATTTCCGCCAGCGACCTGCCGGGCGAGGCCGGTCCGCTGTTTGCGGCGGCCAAGTCCAAGCTGATCCAGTTTGACTATGCCGGCGCCGAGGCGGCCTTCCGTCTGTTCCTCGAGCGCTTCGGCAATGACCCGCAGGCCGGCGAAGCCCATTACTGGCTGGGCGAAACGCTCTACCAGCAGAAGGCTTATGCCGATAGCGGCGCGGCCTATACGACCATGATCCGCTCCTTCCCGAACGACCCGCGTGCGCCTGATGCACTGGTCAAGCTCGCCCGGGACATGCGCCTGATCGGTGACAAGGAGAAGGCCTGCCTGGCACTGGACACGCTGCCGAAACGCTATCCGAATGCTTCGGGCGTGACGCGCGACCTGTCTGCCGTCGAGCGGACCAAGTCCGGGTGCGGCAACTAGAGGGGCTCGCCCCCCGTCTCGCCGCGTTTGACCGGCTGTGCCACGATGCGCGCGGTCCCGTCGGGATTGCGATTTCGGGCGGCAGCGATTCCCTCGCGCTTCTTTTCATTGCGCATGAATGGGCTCGTTCGCGCGGGCGCAAGCTTGCGGCGCTGACCTTTGACCACAGGCTGCGCACGGCAGCCGCAGGCGAGGCGGCGCGGGTCGCCACGATCTGCCGCGATCTGCACATTCCTCACGAGACCCTGCGCTGGGACGATCCGGTCAACCGGCAGTCCTCGGCGCGGCGAGCGCGGCATGCGGCGCTGGCGCTGGCGCTGAAGGCGCAAGGCGGAACGCATTTGCTGACCGGGCACACGGCCAATGACCAGGCAGAGACGTTCCTGATGCGGGCGCGTCAGGGGTCCGGATGGTACGGGTTGGCGGGCATGCAGGCCCTTTCCATGTCCCCCGTGTGGCCGGAAGGGGAGGGTGTACGCATCGCGCGGCCTGTCCTTTCAGAAAACCGCGAAGACCTGCGCAGCCTGCTTCATGCACGCGGGCAGGTCTGGATCGAGGACCCGAGCAATGAGAACCTGGATTATGAGCGGGTGCGCATGCGCCGTCTGCTCGCCGGGGCGCCCGAGACGGCGGAGCGGGTCAGGCGCTGCATGGCGGAGCTGGCAGGCCTGCGCGCGATCGAGGATCGGCGCCTCGGGCGCTGGCTGTGCGATCATGTTGCTATCAGCGAGGACGGCAGTGGGATCGAAACAGACCTGGGGCTACTGTCCACGGATACGGCTGTGCGGGGGCTGGGCCTGCTGATCCAGGCTGTAACGGGGCGTGAGACGCCGCCGCGACGGGAGAATCTGGCCAGTCTGACGGCGCGCCTGATGGCGGACCCGGCTTTTGCAGGTGCGACACTTGGCGGGGCAAAGCTTGTCCGCAAGCAGGGGAGGGTCCACCTTATGCCTGAAGCCGGGCGGGATGGCCCGGAAACGCTGACCTCGCGGCGAATTGATGGTTTACGAAGCCTCTATGCAGCCAGAGCATGACTATTGCTGTGTGTTAAGGCGAAAGGAGTCGTTTTTGTGTAATGCTGCTCCTATGTTAAAGATCAAGTATCCCTGTAAACGGAAAGACCTGACATGAACGTGCGAAATCTTGCCATCTGGGGGGCGATTGCCCTGCTTGTTATCGGCATGGCCGTTGCGATGGGCGGATCTTCCGAAGCCGACCACGCCGACAAGGCCAAACTGTCTGAAATCTACAAGCTGATCGATTCCGGCCAGATAACGGAAGCCACCCTTGGCGACCAGCAGATCGTCGTGAAAACGACCGACAACCGTACGCTCGTCAGCGAGCTGCGCGGCCTCGACATGGAAACGCAAGGCGTGCTGGTCAAAGAAGGCGTCCCGTTCTCGGTTGACGCTGATAGCGGCCGTAATGGTGTCGCCTCGCTGATCTTCTCGATCCTGCCCATCCTCCTGATCGTCGGCTTTGTCTTCTTCATGATGCGCCAGATGCAGGGCGGCGGCGGACGCGGCGCGATGAGCTTCGGCAAGTCGCGGGCCCGCCTGCTGACCGAAAAGCATGGCCGCGTCACGTTCGACGATGTGGCCGGTGTCGATGAAGCCAAGGAAGAGCTGCAGGAGATCGTCGAATTCCTGCAGGATCCTTCGAAATTCCAGCGCCTCGGTGGCAAGATCCCGAAAGGCGCGCTGCTGGTCGGCCCTCCCGGTACAGGTAAGACACTTCTCGCCCGCGCTGTTGCGGGGGAAGCCGGTGTGCCCTTCTTCACGATTTCCGGTTCGGACTTTGTCGAAATGTTTGTCGGCGTTGGCGCCAGCCGCGTGCGTGACATGTTCGAGCAGGCGAAGCGCTCTGCGCCTTGCATCATCTTCATCGACGAGATCGACGCTGTCGGTCGTTCGCGCGGCGCAGGCCTCGGCGGCGGCAATGACGAGCGCGAGCAGACGCTGAACCAGCTCCTTGTCGAGATGGACGGCTTCGAAGCCAATGAAGGCATCATCCTCGTCGCCGCGACCAACCGGCCTGACGTGCTGGACCCGGCCTTGCTGCGTCCCGGCCGTTTCGACCGCCAGATCACTGTCGGCAATCCCGACATTATCGGCCGCGAGAAAATCCTGCGCGTCCACATGCGCAATGTGCCACTGGCCAAGGATGTCGACTCCAAGACGATTGCGCGCGGTACGCCCGGCTTCTCGGGTGCTGACCTTGCAAACCTCGTCAACGAGGCGGCCCTTCTGGCAGCCCGTCGCGGCAAGCGTGTGGTTGCCATGGCCGAGTTCGAGGACGCAAAAGACAAGGTTCTGATGGGCCCTGAGCGCCGTTCGATGGTCATGTCCGAAAAGGAAAAAGAGCTGACGGCCTGGCACGAAGCCGGTCACGCCATCGTGGCGATGAAAGTGCCGTCGGCCGATCCGGTCCACAAGGCGACGATCATTCCGCGCGGACGTGCGCTCGGCATGGTCATGCAGCTGCCGGAAGACGACAAGCTGTCCATGTCCAAGATCGAGATGACCAGCCGTCTGGCCATCATGATGGGCGGACGTGTCGCCGAGGAACTGAAATTCGGCCATGACAATGTCACCGCCGGTGCCGCTTCCGATATCCAGCAGGCCACCCGTCTCGCACGGGCCATGGTCACGCGCTGGGGTTTTGCCGATAATATCGGCCCGGTGGACTATGGCTCGGACCAGGGCGACGTGTTCCTTGGCCAGCAGCTGATGCAGTCTTCGCATGTGTCGGAAGACACTTCGCGCAAGATCGAGGAAGAAGTTCGCAAGCTGATCCAGACCGGTATGGACGAAGCGCGCCGCATCATGACCGACACGCGTCGCGACTGGGAGATCATTGCCGAAGGCCTGCTCGAATACGAGACACTGTCGGGCTTCGAGATGGCGGAATTGCTGAAGGGCAACAAGCCAACGCGTCCTGATCTGACCGATGATGATTCCGGCCCGGCCTCTGCCGTTCCGATCACCGGCAAGCGCCGCAAGCCGAAGGGCGATACCGGCCTTGGCGACACGGAGCCGAACCCGGCCTGACGTCTGCCGGACATTAGGAATTGAAATGGGGCGCAGCCAGTCTAGGCTGCGCCCCATGCTTTTGCGCTCATGTCTTGGCGGCCTTGCCGCGCTTTCCGTTTCGGCCTGCATCCCGTCTCCCGAGGCGGAGTTCTGGGGGCGCGTCTCGTCGCTTTGTGGCGAGGCCTACGAAGGCGAGATCGTCAGCGAGGATGCAGCCGACGATGACTGGCGCAGCCAGCGCATTGTCATACATGTGCGCGACTGTTCGAAATCGGAGATACGCATTCCGCTGTCGGTGGGGGAGGATACCTCACGCACCTGGGTGCTGACACGCGGGAAGAATGGACTGGCCCTGCATCATGAGCACCGTCATGCCGATGGCAGCCTTGATGCGGTGACGGGCTATGGCGGGACATCGGCGGATTACAGCAGCGGCTCGCGGCAGAATTTCCCGGCGGATGAAGCGACACAGGCCCTGTTCGATGAGGCGGGCATCCCGGAATCCAAGGCCAATATCTGGGCCGTGGAAGTGCGCCCGGCCCATACGCTGTTTGCCTATGAGCTGGAGCGGCCCGGGCGTTTCTTCCGGCTGGAATTCAATACAGCCAAGCCCGTCACGCCGCCGGAGCCGGTTGAAGCGACGGACTAGTCGAGAATATGCGGCAGTCTTTTCTTCCGGCTGCCGCTGGCGCGTGCCGTGGTGATCAGGTGCGGCGCGACACGCAGGGTGCGCGTGGCAATGGAAATCTCCATCAGGAAATAGACGAGCCCGGCGACCAGCACGCCCATCGAAGCGACGAAGAGCACGGCGACGAGGTTTGAGACGTCGGTGCGGATCAGCTGGCCGGTAAACAGGATGACGATGACGAGACAGATCAGCAGGGCCGAGAGCGTCGACAGCGTGACGGCCCGGTTGATGCGGATCATGCGCTTGTCGATGGCGGCAAGTTCCAGCACGTGGGCCTTGCGGGCCTCTTCACCGAGATCAGCCAGGAAACCTTCGACCTTGCGCCAGCGGTCTACGACGCGGCCAAGACGATTTGCCATGACATTGAGCAACGCGCCGATGCCTGCAAGCAGGAAGACCGGCGCGATGGCGAGCTGGATAATGTGGGAAATATCGGCGGGTACGGAAATGGGCATGGCATAAGGCTTCGCCTTGTCACGTGCTCACGTCAAGTATTGCCTTATGCCTGCTAGGCTTTTGCGCTGGGCCGGGCGGATACGGCGTCATGCCAGCGTTTGAGGTGCACAAGGCTCTCGTCCGGGGGCACGCCGACAAGGCCGGCGCCGAAATCATAGGTGGCGAGGGCGACGGCATCGGCGACACTATAGGTGTCGCCTGCGATGAACTCATGCCTGGCCAGCTGGTCGTCGAACAGCTTGTAGCCAATCGCGGTGCGGGCGCGGTTCTGCGCGGCGGCTTCGGGAATCTGGCGGATCAGCTTCGCCGTCAGCGGGTGGCCGTGGATCCAGACCATGCCGATGGGTGACATCAGGTTCAGCTCGACCCGGCGCAGCCACATGTCGACAATGGCCTTGCCCTTGGCGCCGGTGCCGAAGAGGGGCGGCGTGGGGTGCAGCTCCTCGAAATAGCGGCAGATGGAAACGCTCTCGGAAATGCAGCTGCCATCGTCCAGCTCCAGCACGGGCAGGCCGCCAACAGGGTTCTTGGCGAGGAAATCCGGCTGCCGGTTCTGGCGGGCCATCATGTCCACCTGCTCGATCGGCACGTGGAGGCCCTTCTCGGCGAGATAGATGCGGACGCGGCGCGGATTCGGGGCACGGGTGCTGTCGTAAAGGATCATGAAGATGAGTGTAGACCCGCGACGCAGGCCGGGGAAGGGGGGCGTCAGACCCAGAGCTGGGGCTGGGCGGCGATCACGGCCTCGGCGCAATCATCGTCCCATGGGTAGAGGCCGTCCAGGTCGCCGGGCCAGGCGAGCTGGACGACGCCCGGATGGCCGCGATTGCCGAGGCGCTGCCAGTACCAGTCGGCATAGGGCACATAGTCCGTAAACAGTTTGGCATGGCCGGCTTTCTTGCCGACGCAGTCATGGTCTTCAAGCAGGCCCTGCCAGTGCTGGTCGCCGTCCACTTTGCGGCCGGCCTTTATCTGGCGGAACACTTCCCAGAGCATGCCGTGCATCACGTCTCGGTGGAGACCGAAGACGATGAATTCCGGTGCGTTGAGCGTGTGGCTGAAGCCGATGGAATAGGTGAAGTTCGGTTTCGCCAGTTCCGGATCGAACACGTGCAGGCTGTGCCAGCCATGCGTCTCGATGTTCGAGAGGATGCGGTGTTCGGCGGCGGTGAGGTCTGGCGCGTCCATGGGGGCATGACGGCGTGCACCGGGCGCGGGGTCAAGCGCGGTAAGGCTACATGTCCGAGATTTAAGGCAGCGGCTATTTCGCGAAAAGCTGGCCGATATCGGCAAAGGCCTTCAGCTCGATCGCGTTGCCGGCCGGATCATGAAAGAACATGGTGGCCTGTTCGCCGGGCTGGCCCTTGAAGCGCACATAGGGCTGGATCAGGAATTCCACTTTGCCTTCAAGGCGCTGGGCCATCGCCTCCCAGTCGTCCATCGGCAGGACAAGGCCGAAATGGCGGACGGGCACGCCGTGGCCATCGACGGCGTTCGTGGTGGCGGCGCGGCATTCTTCGGGCGCCAGATGCGTGACGATCTGGTGGCCGTGGAAATCGAAGTCGATCCAGTCCGGCGAGCTGCGTCCTTCGGGGCAGCCGAGCAGGTCGCCATAGAAGGCGCGCGCGGCGGCGAGATCGTCAACGGGGAAGGCGAGGTGGAACGGTGCAACGGGCATGGGCGGCGGGCCTTTGGAATGGCTGCGGGACTGGCAACATTCTTAAGGCGGACGAGGCGAAGCGCAACTGCCAGCACGTGCGGCCACAGGCCCTGGGGGCGTGCGGCGGGGGAGGCGTGAATTCGGGCTAAGGGACGGGCGTCAGGACGTGTCGGGGCTGAACGGTGCCCGAAAGATAGCCGGAAAATGCCCGGACACAGCCCGAACGATGCCCGGATAGTGCCCGGACGCCTCCGAAGGCACGGGAAGGGCAAGCCGTTCCCATGCGAACTGTTCCGGGGCCGTGTACGCATAGCGGCCTTCCGGCGCCGGGGCGTCGGAGATGGCGGTGATGTAGACCTTGCCGGTGCGGTGCGAGACGGCGAAGAGCACGTCGCGCCTGTTCGCGCGGATCCAGCGCCCGAGGCCCCATAGCTGCAGCCACAGATAGGGCCAGAGATAGAGGGGCACGGCAGCAAAGAGACGGGCGCGGGTTTCGGGGGTCATGGCGCGCAGTATACGCCAGCGGGAAGGGGGTGGGAAAGACGGCGCTGTCTCCCCATTGCGGGCCGGCCGGTTGCGGCGTAGATATTCGCCGCCGCCGACCGATGCGATGGGCACAACCGGGCGGCGGAGCTTTCAAGCACATTCCATGACCGACCCGGCTTTTGACTGCGTGTCCTGCGGCGCCTGCTGTTTCAGCCGGCATCCGCGCTACCTTGCCCTGCTGCCCTATGATGCCTCGCGCAGCCTGCCGGCCGAGAGCCTGTTTGCCGAGGGCGGGCAGACCTATGTGAAGTTTGACTGCGGGCGCTGCGTGCACCTGCAGCTGGAGGGCGGAAAGGCCGTATGCGGCGTGTATGAAGACCGGCCCGAAGCCTGCCGCGCCTTCCGGGCGGGCAGCTTCGAGTGCGGCAAGGCGCGGCGTGCGAACGGCATATTGGGGGTCAACGTACGCGCGCCTGAGGGCGAGCCGGCCTGACGGGGCGCTTGCGCCACGATGGGTGTTCGTGAGAGCGTCCCTGCAAAACGGCGGGGAGGCCTCGGGCATGACGGCACTATTCTTCTGGGCAGCGGCGGGCGTGGCGACGTTGACCGTGTTCATCCATGTCTTCCTGGGCGGGGCGAAATTCGTGCGGCCCTTCCTCGCGGTGGAGATGGAGCCGGGCCTGAAATGGCTGGCCTACCTGATGTGGCACCTTGGCACCATGTCGACCCTCTTCATCGCGCTCGGCTTTGCGGCAGGCGCGGTGCACCCTGAACACGCAGACTATGCCGCCATCGCGACGGCGGGCGCGGCGGGCTTTGTGTGCGTCGCGCTGTTCACGGCCGTGAAATCCGGCCTCTCGCCCCTCCGCTTCCCGGTCATCCCGATGTTCAGCCTGGTGACGGGGCTAGGGCTGGCGGGGGGGTTTGTTTGAGGGGTGTGGATTGCTACATGCTATACAAATGCCGCTATACAATTGCTAGCTATTGCGGCTGACGTTTTCTCAGGAATTCTCGAATTCCAATACGGTTCCTCGCACAATCCTCAGTAACTCTGTTTACTATGAGAGCAATTTTCTTGCGGTCTTCAAATATAGGGTCGCCTACGTTTTTTTCATTCATCAGATCTATAAATGTGCGATCTATCGAACCACCGAAGTCAACTCGCAAATCATGTGCGATGCTTCGTAAAATTTCGATTGCTTCGTCCAATTCAGGTAGTGTGTATCGAAAATTATACAGTAGGCGTAATATATCTATATCATCCTCGCGGTACATATTGAGGTATTCGTCACTGGGTACTATTTTTTTTCCAAGGACGGACTCGTACTTCGACACAATTGGTAGAACGAAGTTTGCTTCAACTCGCTTTCGATCAATTGAAAATGTCAAATCGAGTACGTTATCAACAAATGCGCGATCTTTTATCGCGTTAAGAGTCTCTGCGAGAGCTTCGTCATCCAAACTTGTTATAAACAACGCCGCATAATATTCTTGAAAAGTGCGATGAATGAATCGGTATTTTCGACCATCTTGCAGCATAAGACATAGAGAGACTTGCACATCGGCCAGAAATTCCTCGGACTTTACCGCATGTCCCGACAAGATGCCGGCCTGCCTCAAATGTTGACTTAGGTTTCTAGTGTCAAAATCATAATCTTCGTCCAAATAGGCTGAGAAACAAAAAGCGCTCAGTAATTCCAAGAATTTCGATTTTGATAATCGAGTCTCGCGCTCACGGACCCAGCCTGCCTTGCTCTTTAAATCGTGCTTATTCCAAAGCGCATCGAAGGCGTCTTCAAAAAACTCATGCCTTTTGGAAGATATAGTGCCAACGTGCGCAAACGTAATCAGCATTATAGTGAGTAAAAGCGGTACACTAGCAAAGTCGTAGTGAGATCGAAAAAGCTTCTCCGATAATAAGACGAGGAAGGCGCTTGTTGTCTCTTCGTCATAATCTAGTTTTTCTAAAAGTTCAGTAGCTTGTTCAAGTGTAAGGGGAACGATGTTATAAGTTCCGAAGAGCGGCCATGATGTGAATGAGTTATGCGGACGGCCAGAAACAAGAATAGGCGTTGACACGTATTGTGTCGAAAGTCGCGCCATCTCAGTCTCAAAGAATTTTCTGTCTGACAAGGAGACCTCGTCGAATCCGTCAAACAAAAGAAAGTAGAGGCCCGACCGCAAGCCCTCCATAATTTGCTCGCGCATAAGACGCTTCTCAAATATTCTTGTATAATCAAAGATCAGATCCTCGATGGATTTTCCCGAATGAGTTCGTAAATTCCTCAGCTCAATGAACAATGGAATTTTATCCGAGTTAGATTCGGATAAAGATAAGAATGCGTGCTTCAAGAATATTGTCTTTCCCGCGCCTGCGGGTGCTTCCAAGACATTGGCCGCAACGGGGCGCTCAAAATCTCCCGATCGGGAAGCCATCATTAGTGCCAAAAATTCCGCACTCGAAAATTTATCTTCAAAATTGCGAACATGCTGCGCGACATAAGTCGCTTGAAGGTCAGAGTTCTTTCCGGCTGAAACAAAATTTTTGATAGATCGACAATAAGTACGCATACCTACTATATAGTTTGCGAAGAAGCCAATATCCTTATTGCGTTGTCTTGACCAAAACCTCCGGGCGGCGTCATCTGCCGAATCAACAATTTTATTGAGTGCGCGCGTAGCTAGTTTAGTTGCTATGGCGCGCTCATCAAGCAAGTCCGCTTCGTTGTTCATGCTCGTGCCCCGCAATTCAACAGCTTTATGGATGTCTGCATAAGTATTTGCACCATACGTCATACAGAAAGAGATGCGTGCAGACAGAAAATTTGAGAGTGTATTCAACCATAGTATTGTGTGAATGTCATTGATCTTCAGCGTGAGGTGGAGTTGCGATGATGGGGGGTGATAACAAAGCGAACTAGTTTTTCTGACACTTAAATCATGTGGTGACGCCCCCTAAACCATCTCCAGCAATCCGTTCCTGTAGAGGGTTTGCAGGTGGAGGATGATGTCCTTGGGGGGCGGGGCGGTGGCGCTTTCGGGCCAGGCGATGACGTCCGGGAGGGTGAAGCCGTCGGTTTCGGTTGTCATGCGGCGGAGCACGGGAGCGAGCGTGGCCGGGAAGGTGAGCAGGCCATTGTCGCAGGGCAGGGTCAGCGTGTCGCCGGTTTCGATGAAGCGCAGGGGCGCGGCGCGGGCGACGCGGAAGCGGTCTTCCGCCGTTGCGCGGGGCAGGGGCTGGACGGGGTCTGGCGTCCAGCCCGTATAGGGGCCGTCGGTGAGGGCGTCGAGCCAGGGGCGCGCCATGCCTTGCGGGTTGTCGATGATGGCGCGGGCCTGCGCGTGAAACTCGTCCAGCCGGTCGCGCATATAGGCGGCGACGGCGGGGGGCAGCTGGCCGTCAATGGCGCCGACCGTGGCGGGCGGGCCGCCGCGCCACTGGTCGCTCGCACTGGCAAATTCCAGGAGCAGGGGGGCGAGCTGGTCGAACAGGTTGCGCGGGGCGAAGTAGAGGTTGAGGGCAAGGGACACGCCCACGCCGCGGGCCGAATGCCACGCCCCGGCGGGCAGGCAGAGCAGGTCGCCGGGGCTCAGCTCAACTGTGCGGAAGGTCATGTCGGCGGGGGGCGTGCCGGGGGCGGGGGCGGCGGAGACGATCTGGCCGTCCTTGAAAGTGGCGTTCGCGTCGGGCCAGGGGCGGGCGGCCTCGGTGGAGAAGGTCCAGCGCTTGCGGCCCGCGATCTGGAGCGTGGTGGCGACGCGCCGGTCATAGTGCATGGGCAGGCCCGCGCCATCGGGCGAGACATAGCAGTTGACGCCGACCGTGCCGGAAAAGTTGAGCTGGGTACGGATGGCCTGCGCCCAGCGGGCCAGCGCGGGATCGGCCATGTGGATATTGGTGATGCAGACGGTGGCGCCGGCGGTCAGCAGCTCGGTGACCTGCGGGATCTGCACCTCGAACATGGGGCGGCGGCTGCCCTCGGCCTCGCCACCCGCGAAGGAGGCCATGAGGTTGAAACGCCTGTCCTGAAGGGTCTCGCCGCGCGCGAGGGCCTGCTTCAGCCGCGCCCAGCTGAAGATGTGGGCGAACTTGGCCTCGGGGCCTTCGACATTGAGCGACTGGCGGGCGAAATAGTCCGTGGCGAAGGCCTCGGGCGTGAGGGGGCTGAGCAGGGCCTCCAGCTCGCGGCCGGTGAGAGGCGCTGGCGGGGCGGCCGCGTCAGGCGCGCCGGGGCCGAGCAGGGCGTCGAAGTCTGTCTGGGTCATGGGATATGCGCCGCCGCGATTACCTTACGTTGAGCCGAGGCCTAGACGTAAACGGTATCAGGGCGGGGCTCAAGGTGGGGGAGGGGGGACGCGGGCGGCCTACTCTGCCGCGTCCACGGCTGCCTTATCTTCCCCGTATGGCCCATGGTCGTAGCTGACGATGCGGGCGATGCGCCAGATGTCGCCTTCCTGATGCCAGATATGGAGGAAGCGGCCGATGCCGTGGGGGGCGGTTTCGCCGACATTGGTGAATGTGTGCACGCCGGTCTCGATGGCACCATAACCGGGCACGGGCCAGACCTCCAGCGTGCCGGGCACAAGCTGGCGGGTGAAATTGTTGCAGACATTATTGTTCACGGCGTCGACCGTGGCCGCCCGGCCCCGCGCGAGGCCGCCGACATCATGGTAGAATTCGAGGTCGTCCTCGACATAGGTGCCGAAGGTCTCGCCGTCACAGGCATTGAAGGCGGCGAACATGGCCGCGTCCTTTTCCGTGATCAGCGCCGTGAGGGCAGGGTCTTCGGTCTCCTGGGCGAGGGCAGGCGCGGCGCACAGAGCAGCAGCCGCGAGCGCGGCGAGGGGAAAGCGGAATGGCATGCGGTGTGGGCTCCTGATGGATGGGGGCGACCTTACTTAACGGCACAGCCTAGGGCAGGTTGCGGTGGGGTGTCTATCGCGTTGGGGGAAGGGGCGAAGCCCGTAGGGTGGGTTAGCCGAAGGCGTAACCACCAAGCGATGTGTGGCACGGACGAACGGTGGGTATCGCTCCGCTCAACCCACCCTACGCTTGCTTCGGCCGTAGACCGATCAAAGTTGTGAGAACTGGTCCAAATTGAACACCGTCAAATACAGACCGTCTAATTGATTGCCGGACCAGTAGCAGCAAGTTCACCATCATTACGAGCGGCAATAGAATTGATATGAGGCTGAAACCCACAGGGGTCATATCTGGACTGACGCTGAGAATGGGTTGAACAGAGTCGTGTATCTCCTCGCAGTTGCGTAATGTCCAAATTCCCAGCCGCGCGTCGCACGTCTTCATATCAGTTTTGGTAATCAAAGCCGGTTTCGTTACTCCGTCCACAGTAGCGAAGATGTTTGTCTTGGACTCTGTATTTATCATCCAGACCGCCAATGCTGTTACTAGCGCAATCGCGCTAAAAGAGAGAATGCTCAACCAAAAAAGCGGTCGGTGCTTTCTTTCTATCACATCGACATCTTGAATGGCGTGTTTAAAAGATAAATTCAGAAAGTTCAAATCCATGCTCGGGTTTGCGGTACATACTGCAGAGACCGCTATTGATTGCCGGTGCTTTAATAGCAACCAGTTCAAGCGAACTTCTTGACCATCATCCTGGATTTCAATTTCACAATTGTCATCGCAAGAAACTGAAACCACGCTGGTATTGGGTGGAACGATAATCGAAAGCGGCTCGATAAAGTCCTGCCCTTTTATGTCCCTAATGCCTCTGTTTTTTACCTGAAAATCGATCAGATAGATGTCGTCTTCGATTACTCGATCCGCGAGCGTGTATTGAAATCCCGCCCGATTTAGGTTGTCCTCGGACCGAATGCGCTTAACACTTTCTAGCCCTATCAGAAGCTTGCCCCTGCGACCAAATCTGGGGGCGATCAAAGTGGCAATAATGGCTAAGACGGCGAAAAATACCGTCCAAGTGAGTGGCTCTTTTGCAATACTGACAATTGTGTCCACGTAGTTCTCCCCTGAACAGTGTGCTAGATTTGCGTCATTCTCCAGCGCATCGCTGAACCTCGGTTAAGCACATTTCTACGCGATCGCCACCTAGGGTGGAATGTTAGAAGGCGACTAGTGGATTGAAAAGTCAATCAATCGATTCACGCTTCTCACCACTCTCCGACAAATAAATCTCCCCGCCCTTGTCCATGAACTCTTTTGACTTCTCGGCCATGCCGGCGCGTGCGGCGGCGGCTTGTTTTTCGAGGTCGGCGCGTTCGTTGTCGCTCATGCCGGCGGCGTATTCGCGGACTTCAGCGGTGATCTTCATGCTGCAGAATTTCGGGCCGCACATGGAGCAGAAATGCGCGACCTTGTGGGCTTCCTTGGGGAGGGTCTGGTCGTGGAAGTCTCGCGCGGTTTCGGGGTCGAGCGCCAGGTTGAACTGGTCTTCCCAGCGGAAATCGAAGCGGGCGCGGGAGACGGCATCGTCGCGCAGGTGGGCGGTCGGGTGGCCCTTGGCGAGGTCTGCCGCGTGGGCGGCCAGCTTGTAGGTGATGACGCCGACTTTCACATCGTCACGGTCGGGCAGGCCGAGATGCTCCTTGGGCGTCACATAGCAGAGCATGGCCGTGCCGAACCAGCCGATCATCGCGGCGCCGATGCCGGACGTGATATGGTCATAACCGGGGGCGATGTCTGTGGTGAGGGGGCCGAGCGTGTAGAAGGGCGCCTCGCCGCATTCGCGCAGCTGCTTGTCCATGTTGACCTTGATCTTGTGCATCGGCACGTGGCCGGGCCCTTCGATCATGACCTGGCAGCCTTTGGCCCAGGCGACCTTTGTCAGCTCACCGAGGGTTTCGAGTTCGGCGAACTGGGCGGCGTCGTTGGCGTCGGCCGTGGCGCCGGGGCGCAGGCCATCGCCGAGCGAGAAGGAGACGTCATACTTGCGCATGATGTCGCAGATTTCCTCGAAGTGCGTGTAGAGGAAGCTCTCTGTATGGTGGGCGAGCATCCATTTCGCCATGATCGAGCCGCCGCGCGAGACGATGCCGGTGACGCGGTTGGCCGTAAGGTGGATATAGGCGAGGCGTACGCCTGCGTGGATGGTGAAATAGTCGACGCCCTGTTCGGCCTGTTCGATCAGCGTGTCGCGATAGATTTCCCAGGTGAGGTTTTCAGCGACGCCGTCGACCTTTTCCAGCGCCTGATAGATCGGCACGGTGCCGATGGGGACGGGGGAATTGCGCAGGATCCATTCGCGCGTGTTGTGGATGTTGCGGCCTGTCGAGAGGTCCATCACATTGTCGGCGCCCCAGCGGATGGCCCAGACCATCTTGTCGACTTCCTCTTCCACCGATGAGGTGACGGCCGAGTTGCCGATATTGGCGTTGATCTTGACGAGGAAGTTGCGGCCGATGATCTGCGGTTCCAGCTCGGCATGGTTGATATTGCAGGGGATGATGGCGCGGCCAGCGGCGATCTCGTCACGGACGAATTCGGGCGTGATGAATTCGGGGATATGGGCGCCGAAGCTCTGGCCGTCGGCGATGGTTGCGGCGGCGTCTTCATGGGCCTTGGCGCGGCCCATGTTTTCGCGGGTGGCGACGTAGACCATTTCCTTGGTGACAATGCCGGCCCGGGCGAATTCGTATTGGGTGACCTTGTGGCCATCGAGACCGCGCAGGGGACGGTGGTGGACGGGGAACTCGCGGGCGAGATATTTGCCATTGGCGCCGCCATTGTCTTCCGGCTTCACATGGCGGCCTTCGTATTCCTCCACGCCGCCGCGCTCGAGCACCCATTCGCGCCGATCGCGGGCGAGGCCTTTTTCGACGTCGATGGTGACCGACGGGTCGGTGTAGGGGCCGGACGTGTCATAGACGGCGACGGGCGGCTCGTTGGCACTGGGGTGAAGGTCGATCTCGCGGTGCGGGACGGCGAGGTCCGGCAGCGGATGTGAATAGACCTTGCGGCTGGCGGGGAGCGGGCCGGTGGTGACGGTGGGGGTTTCGAAGGCGGACTGGTCGGCGGGCTTGTTCATTTGGCTGGCTTTCTTGCGTGATAGGTGAGGGCCATTGCGATGCAATGGGCGAGTTCGGCGCGCGGCAGGGGCGCGGTGATGTCGAGGTCGATTGCGCGCGTGCCGGAGAAGGCGAGCGTATCGGCGTAACGTTCGCGCCAGTCGTTCACGAGTGTGGTGGAACAGTGAACGAGGAGCTGGGCCGTGTGCGGCGCGGCGGGCTTCCAGCCGAGGCGGATGGTGGTGCCGCTTTTGGTGGCATTAGTGAGGTAGGCAGGTTCGTCCCATTTCAGGGTTTCGGTGAGCGGACCAACGCCGGGCGTTTTCTGTGCGGTGGCGCGGATGAGGTCGCGCAGCTTCAGGAGGTAGGCGCGCGCAGGCCGCGGGAAGGCGTCGAAGGCGGCCTCCACACCTGGCGCGGCGAGGGCGGTCTTGCTCATGACGGAAACCCTTTCGGGACGGCGGGCGAGAGGCCGAGTTCCTTTTGCAATTTCTTGGTGAGGCCGGCGGCGACGAGGCGGTAGCTGTCGCGGATATAGGTGAGGAGTTCGGCGTCGGACATGGTCTCAGGTCCGGTGCGCTGGATCCATTTCATGCCGCGCGAGGCTAGATGCGGCGCGCCGCGGCAGCCGGGCTGTTCCTTCAGGATGTGGAAGGCGATCGGCGTGACCTTGAAGGAGACGCCCGTGATCTCGCCATTATCGTCGCCCGCTATGGCGTAGACCTTGCCGCCGATCTTCCACACATGCGAGCCGCCCCACTGGCAGACATAGGTCGAGTGGGCGAGGGATCTACAATGCGCTGTGAACTCGTCGAGCGTCAAGTCTGTCCTCCGTCCCTCGCGCCGGTATGAGCCGGATCAGGTTCAAAGGGTAACTCTCAGCCCGCCACCATGGCGGACACCCCTCGGATGGATCATGATGGCCCACGAACTACCGGGATACAATAGGCGTCGTTTGGCGACGAGAAGTTCCAATTTTAGATTGTTTTGCAAATCTACTTATGATAACAACTTGGTAATGGTCGAAGGAGCGGGTGCGTGGCTTTTATCATCGCTAAGCGAATATCCGATTCCGAAGGAATTGATACTTTCATTAAGGAGCCTGCCAACTTTTCGGCCGCCTGCGAGTTGACGGACACCGATACGGGCGAAGTTTTCGTATTGGAAGATGGAAAGCTGACCATTCCTGCAAATGATCATCTGTATAAGGTTATTTGTACGGTCTCGCGTGTTGCAGAGGGTGGACCACCGAAACTGACAATGTCCTTTTCTCAAGACGGGGAGCTTTTGGTTCTGCCGGGTCGTGCAAATCCCACCCAAGTCGGTTCCTACCAGCCTTCAATTGGGGAAGTTTACGTCATGCGTTTCACCATGTTCATGTCGATCGGGTGATGACAATGCGGCACTGTCATTTCGGATTGATCGGCTTCCTGACCATGCTGGCGTACACGTTCGCACTACCCGCCACATCCCAGGAAGAAAGTTCGATTCCCAAGATCACGCCCGAGCAGCAGCTCGTTTACGGTAAGTCCGGTGAGGCCGACAACTTCAAGATCGACACATCCATGCCGGACTTTCCAGCCCTTGCGCTTCTTGGGCAGGACCAAAGTGCGTTGACGAATGTGACGACACCCGAGGATCTGGGTAGCCACATCTTCAATCAGTTTGATGAAGATGGCGATTTGAAGCTTGGATTTGCAATGGGGGGGCATCCCTATTGGTGGTTCGGAGGCGACGACCTGTCCCTAAGCGAATACGCTGGCGAACCTAAGCCTTCTCCCGCTGTACCCGGCTTTGACTACAATCCGATCAGTGCCTGGGAACGCAAGCTTGCTCGTACGAATGTCAGTTTCGGCGTGATCGAACTCACCCAAGGTGAAACTGTCGGAGGTAATACGGGTTTCAAAACTGCTATTGGTATATCGACGGAATGGCTCGATTCAGCTGACCCCCGGTTTGATACAAGACTTCGCAAGTGCATGCGCGACGAAATGACAAATTGGTATCATAGGGCAAATTTGGATGCTCCCAAGGCAATCGCACTTAGGGCATCGCTTTACGCGCTGCAGCAGTCGGCTGGTTTTGCCGAATTTGCCACACGAAACAGGATCCCGATAAAACGGCCGACTGGAAATGATGATGCGGACATGGCAATTTATGCGGAGCTTACAAGTCGTCTCGCGCGCGCTGGGCAGGAAGGCCGGGATTACCTTCTGATCGCAGTGCAGGCCTATAATGAAGCCGATAAAAAAAGCGACTATTCGGACTCCTATGACGAGCAGCTAACGGACGGCATTGAAGCTTGCCGGAAGAAGGGCGCGACAGTCCTTCAGTCAAAGCAAAGTCTTCGCATCGGGGCTGCGATCGCGGGCCGTTCGGAAAATGGCAGGGCCGACGATTTAGAGGATGATGGTGCAGCGATCTGGGTGTCCTATCGCCATCCTTTTGGCGAAGATTCAGAGGGCGCGCTGTCAAGTTTTGGGATGTTCCTCAAGTATGAAGCCGGTGCCAATGAATCCTTCTCCGGCGACAAAATCCCAGCTGCTGTGATGGCGGAAGTTCCGCCTGGTGAGACTCCGCCTGAAACCGTGCTGGCGAGCTATTATGGCTACCGGGTGGGGCTGAACCTGAACCGAATTCGGGATGATTTCGTGATTTCCGGCGCATTGTCCTATGTCGATAAGAATTTTGATAGAGACGTTTTCGAAGATGAAGACTACCTCTTGGCGACCATGACGGCTTCCTTGAAGGTTCGGGATGGTGTGTGGGTTGAGGCCTCTTTTGGCTGGGCGGATGATGCCAAGTTCGACGCGCAAGAATTTGCGGGGGTTCGTCTGAAAGTGGACTGGAACCGGCTCGGAAATATGTAGCCTTTAGGATTTCGGTGCCCAAAGACAAATATCCTGGCTCAGATCCGTTATCTGTGCCTGCCGGCGGAACTGTGCGTCCTGCCAGCAGGCGAATGCTTCGCCGCGATCAGCCCTCGTAAGCGTCGTTCAGCATCTTGAAGGTCTGGTCGAAGCGGCCTTCGCGTTCAGCGCTCCGTAGCATCTTGGCGCGCTGGACGGCGACTTCTTTGGGCGTGTCCTCGATGCTGAAGCTTTCCATCGTTTCGGCGATGAAATCCTTCAGCGGCATGTAGACTTCGCGCGTCGACTGACCGGGGGTGAGATCGGTCTGCACGCCGGGAGGGGCAAGCTCGATCAGCTCGACGTTTGTGTCTTGCATCAGGTAGCGCAGCGATTGCGTCCAGGCGTGCATGCCGGCCTTTGAGGCGCTGTAGGCCGGCGTGTGGGCCAGCGGCACGAAGGCGAGGCCTGACGTGACGTTGACGACGCGGGCGACGGGCTGGGCACGCAGGTGGGGCAGGAGCGCGGCCGTCAGGCGGATCGGGCCGAGGAGATTGGTGGTGATCGTGTTCTCGGTGATGGTGAGGTCCACCGGATCGGCCAGCCAGTCTTCCTTGGCCATGACGCCGGCATTGTTGAACAGCGTGTTCAGGGCGGGGAAGTCTTTCACCAGTTCTGCTGCAAAGCGCACAATGTCTTCGGCATTGCCGACATCCAGCGTGCGGGCGTGCATGCCGTCACGGCCTTCAATTGTCTCGTTGAGGCTGGCCGACGTGCGGCCGGCGACGATGACCGTGTTGCCGAGGGCGTGGAGTTCGTGGGCAAGCTCGCGGCCAATGCCGGACCCGCCGCCTGTCATCAGGATCGTGTTGCCTGTGGTTTTCATCGCGTGTCTCCTTGTGTTCAGCGGTGTTGAGCTGAATATGGGTTTGGGCTCTCTTTGCGTAAGAAGGCACCTGAAAGAATTATACTTACCAAAAAGAGAGTATCGGACATGGCAGGCATTTCATCGTTCACGCCGGAGCAGATTGCAGAGGCCGAGCACCATCTCGACACGCCGTCGCCGGAGACCGACCCCAAGGTTGACCGGCTGGTCAACGAGCTGATCGGGCGCGTCGCCGACAAGTGGACCATGTTGATCCTCGAGGAGCTGAACGAAAAGGGCGTGATGCGCTTTTCGGAGATCGGGCGGGCCATTGAGGGGATCAGCCAGAAGATGCTGACGCAGACCCTGCGCCTGATGGAGCGCGACGGGCTGGTGACGCGGACGGTCTATCCGGTTGTGCCGCCACGAGTGGAGTATCAGCTGACGGCGCTGGGTGAGAGCCTTGGCGCGGCCTTTTGTGGCGTCTGGGTCTGGGCTGAGCGCCACCTTCAGGAGATCGAGGCGTCGCGTGAGGCTTTTGACACGCGGGATTAGGCGCGGCCTCTATTCCGGCGCGGCGTCCAGCTTTTCGACTGCGTCTCGCCAGACCTTGGCTGCATCCAGTTTTGTGTCGAAAGTCCGGTCCTCGCCGGGCGGTGTGTAGAAAAAAGCGGCGAGATAGGGCCTGGCTTTTTCCGCAAGCGGGCGGGCCCTGGCGTCCAGTTCGGCTTTCTTCGCCTGCATCTTGTCTTCACTGAAGATCGGGTCGCCGGCGGAGGCGTTCGACCAGTAATAGCCCCCACTGCCGTAATTCATCGCCTCCATGTAATTATGGTTCCAGTGGGTGAGGTATTCGACTTCCTGGCCGTAGAGGCGGGCGAGATAGAAATCCAGGTCGTGCCGGTGTGTGGGGCAGGCGGCGTGCAGCGCGGTGAGGCGGTTCTCGGCCCAGCTGAAGATCGGTTCGCCGTTTTTGCCCTTTATGGATTTGTCCCACAGGCTGACTTCAGTCTCAAGCCGGCTATCCGAATGATCGGCATAGGGACATATGCCGAGTGGTTCACCGGAAATGGCGGGGTGAATATGGCCGGATCCCGCCATGGCGGTGAGATAGGGCAGGGCCGTTCCGGTCAGCACGCCGGTGGCGGTGCTATAGCCGAAATAATTGGCCTCGCTGCCATCGGCCTGCTTGAGCACGCTGGGATCCTGCTTGGGGTTCCACGCGTAGTCGCTCTGCCGGATCGCCGTAAGCATCAGCGTCATGTAGCCGTCCAGCACATCCAGATCATTCGTCGTGTGCACGGCGGCGCTCATCAGCGTCGCGGCAATGGCCTGCGCATCGGGTCGGGCAGGGCAGGTTTCCACGGCCCATTTCGCGAGCGCGACAATCGGCACAGGATCGCTCTGCGTGCCCTGCCTTATGGCGGTTTCCATGTCGTAGAGGCGCTGTTCGGCATCGGCCGGGCACGCACCCTCGGGGGCAGCATGGGCGGACGGGATGCATGTGGCCAGCGCCGTAAGGCCGAGCGAGAAAAGCGTGCGGATCAGTGAATGGGTCATGGGGCGTTCCGTGGCTTTGGTGGCGCGATCAATTTTCATCGACAAGTTTCTTCATGGCCGCAATGTCGACCGGCACGGTGAGTTTCCAGTCGGCGAGGGGCGCCTCAAGGCCGGCATAGGTCATGAACTTTTCCAGTTCCGTGAGAGCATGCCCGGCCAGTTCGACGGCTTTCTCATCGTGGGTCATCGTGTGCTGCTCTGTGGCGGCATGGGCATAAAGCTCGCCGAGCTCATAGGTCAGCCGGGGGCGCACGAAATCGCAGGCATCGCGCACCGCGCGCAGGCGATTGGTTGCGAAGGTGACCTCGCCGTCCCAGCGGTTCTCCGCCGCATCGCGCAGGGTTTTCGCTTCTTTCAGCACGCGATCCTCGGCACTTGGCGGGAAAGGGCATTCTGCGAGCGGCGAGTCCGTGAACATCGGGTGGACCGTTCCAGCATCGGCAAGGGCCAGTAACTGAGGCAGGATGGATTGGGAATAATATTGGGTGACCGAATTATAGGTATCGACCTGGCTCTCGCCGCCATCGGGAAGGGTAATCGTCGCGCTGGGAATATCGACCCGCCAGGCGCGGCCATTATTGATGACGGCTTCATAGGCCTTGGAGAGGGCAACCAGCTGGGATTCGCCGGGCGGGAAGGCTTTGGCGACAGCGTCCAGAAGCGGAAGGGCGAGGCCGTTCACGTCTGTCCGGTCGGCGCACTGGTCGACAGCGGCCGCAGCGAACTGGAAAACCTTGACGGTATCCTTCTCTTGGCCGCTCTGAACCAGATAGCCGAGATTATACAGGTTCTGCTCTGTCCGGGCCGGGCAGGCGGCGTTCTCATCGGCATTGGCCGGGGCGTGGGTGACGAGGGCAAACAGGGCAGCGGCAAGGGTAAAACGAAGCATGGGTCATGGCTCTCCTTGTCGTATTCCTAGCGAAGCGGCGGGCATGCGTCATGACCCCTGGAGGGGATGGAGTGGGTCTCGCAGTTTCAGTTCTGCAGGGCCTGCTCGGTGCCGCTGGTCCAGCCGACGAGGATGTCGGCGCCCGTGTCGATGACGGGGCGCTTGATCAGGGTCGGGTGCTCGATCAGGAGGGCTGCAGCGCCGTCGCCAAGGGCCTTGGCTTGCTGGTCCGTCGTGAGGCCGCGCCATGTGGTGGAGCGGCGATTGACGAGCGCCTCGGCGCCGACAGCTTTCAGCCATTGGGGCACAAGCGATGGAAGGTCTGCCTTTTCGCGAATATCGACGAAGGCGACCTCATGGTCGGCGGCGGTCAGCGCCTGCATGGCCTTCTTGCAAGAGTCGCAATTCTTCAGGCCATAAAGCGTCAGGGGCGGATTGGACATTTCAACGCGTCTTTCTATGCATATTCAACCTGTGAAAAGAGGCGAATTCCAGAAGCAATGCAAGGGCGAGGGGGCGGCAGATGACACGGCGCCACCTGCCATCAGCGCCCGCCGGCAGCGGCGGCCACCGCGCCTGCCTTCATGATGGCCAGTGTCTTGAAACTGCTGCTGGCATCAATGAATTCGTTTGAGATAATTTTTCCGTTCGGGTTGAGCTTCACGCGGCCTTTGACCCAATAGGCGGCGCCGTCAGTGCCGGTAAACGAGAGCGTGCCTTCACCTTGATCGCCATCGCCGGAGGCGAGGCAGCTGTTGAGCTCAAACTGCCTGTTGTTTCGCATCCAGACAACGGCGCTCGATTCGGCGTCGAGCCGGGATTCGAGTGCACTTTCGATAATGGATGCGTTCTGATCGCTGCATTTGCTTTCGCCGGCCGCGTGAAGCGACCCGGCCAGGACGCCAAGCAGGAGCGCCATGTTCTTCGTGAAGTGTCTGATCGTCATGGGGCCCTATATGGTGCCGAGCACGGCAATCACCAAACCGAAGGCCATGGTGACGAGGCCGAAGCCGCGCACATGGTCGTCCTCCGGCATCATCCAGCGGCCGAGGGCGAGGATCGGTTTTGGCCAAGCGAGGAGGAGCAGGCTTTCGACCACCATGCAGGCGGCGATGAATGTGCTGATGCCCTGCGTGACGGTGCTGAAGCCGTCAGTGAAGGCGAGCACGCCCGCGCCAAGGAAGAACATGAAGGCGCCGGTGACGTAAGCAACTTCCGGGCTGTTCTCGAAGGCGGCGAGCAGGCGGCCCGCGCGGGCAGGCTCAATCACCATGCCGGCCCCGGCGGCGAGGGCGTAGATTCCAAAGATGACGCAAACCGTGTCGGCAATCATGGCGCAGGCTCCTGCTATCGGCTGGAGCCTAGCATAGGTCTGGCGCAGGGCCGAATTGTGTCAGGGCGCGTCGGTGACAACGGCGACGATGGGGCCGAGGTCGAGGCCGGGTTCGTCGCGCTGGATGTCGGGGGCGTAGAGACGCGAGACGACGCCGTCGAGATAGAGCGCATTGGGCGTGCCGAGCTGGTCGCGAAAGAGGCGGGCGAAGTTGTGGAAGTTCACGGGTGTGTCGCTGATGGCAAAATAGAGCGTCTTTCCATCAGCGCTGAGGCCGACGCCATTGCGCCGCTTCTTGCTGGGGCCGTTCTCGTTGAAGTCCGGATGCAGCTTGCCACCCAGCACCAGCATGGGGCCGGACTGGGACGCATAGCGCGGCGGGGCCGCATCAAATTGCGCGGCATAGGCATTGGTTTCTGTAATGCCTGCTGCACCATCGTCGATCCAGAAGACGCCATTGGGCAGCATGCCGAAATTGCCGGGCCCGGCGGATTTGACCAGCGGGGCCTGCTGGACGCCGTCTTCGACATAGAGGCCGACGGCGCGCCGGTCGTCATGGTACATGCCGCCATTCATGGCGAAGGCGAGAGCGTATCCGTCTGACTGTAGCGCGTCGCGTAGCCGGTCGAACTGGGCATAGGGCGCGCCATCCGGATGGGTGAGGAAGAGGCGGATGTCGGTGGTGGCGACATCATAGGTGCAGACCGTATAGGGCGCAGCATCGAACGTGACGGGGCTGCAGGCATGCGCGGCGGGGGGCTTGCAGGCGGCAAGCAGGACCAGCGCGAGGGCGCCGAGGAGTATTCCAAGGGGCTTCGGTGGGTATTCATGGACCATTCCGGGACGCTAACGGCCGTTCGTGGCAAATTCCAGACGGATTCAGCGCTTCCCGATATTGATCTGATACGAAAACCTGCAGCGATCAGACAATTTTATTCTGTCTACTTAAACGAATATTTTATTGCTTATGGTATCGATATCAGTGCGAAAGCATGCGGGGAGTGAGGGCTCCGCGATAAAAGACCGGGAGTGGGCTGACTTGAAACAGATGCTGGAAAATTTGCTGGATGACAGCAAGCTGCGGGAAGACATGTCCGCCGATCACGCTGCCTATATCCGCGGGATGCAGCTTCATACGCTGCGGTCGCTCGTGCCCTACGGCCTGATCGCCAGTACATTCAATGCCTCGATCACAGTTGCCTTCATAGCCACACATGCGCCGTCTCCGGCGCTTATCATTTGGGCTGGCCTCATGGTGCTCATGGGCGTTCTGGGTTTGCGGACGAGCCTTCGGGCCTCGCGGCGGCGCGACATCCCGCGCCCACGTTCTGTGGATGCCTTGTGGCGGCCAATTGCGGAATCGACCCTTCTCGGGATGGCCTGGGCGGTCTGTCCCCTTCTGTTCCTGTCGGAGCTGCACGGCTTCGACCTTGCCCTGGTCGTCTGTGTCTGCGGTGGCATGATGGCGGGGGGCGCCTATATGCTCTCCACCCTGCCGGGTGCAGCCGTTCCCTATGTAGTCAGTCTCTCTTTCGGGCTCGCAATGGGGATTCTGCGGTCGGACGGTGGCGCAGGGGGCTGGACTCTTCTGGCGCTACTGGTGTGCTTTACAGTGGTCATGCTCCGCGCGACGTTCTGGAACCATCGCAACTATGTCAGGGCATGGCTACAACAGGAGACACTCAAGGACCAGGCCAATCAGCTCACGAAGAAACAGGGCGTGATCAGCCTGCTGCTCAATGAGTTCGAACAGGCCGCATCTGATTGTCTGTTTGAACTCGACCAAGCGCACCGGGTCGTGCGGCCGTCGAGCGTGCTGGCCGAGCGAACGGATTTCACGATCGAGCAGCTGGAGAACCAGCACGTTGCGAGCTTCTTTGACGGAACCAATATGGAAGGCCGTCCCGCCTTCCTTGCGCTCCTGGCAGCGCTCGAGGTCAATGGCGAGATCAATAACCTCCGCTTGCCCGTTCGCAAGAAAACTGAAGTGACCGTCTGGTGGCGTATATCCGCCAAGCCATTCTTCAGTGATGATGGCGTGTTCGAGGGTTATCGCGGCGTTGCGTCGAACGTCACGGAAAAGTACGAGGCCGAAAAGCAGATCTACAACCTCGCCCATTTTGATTCCCTGACTGGCGTGCCCAAGCGCGAGCGCATGCTCGATGCCCTCGACGCAGCCGTCAGTGGGCCGGAAGGCGAGGGGGCGCGGTTTGCTGTCCATGCCCTCGACCTCGACCGGTTCAAGACAATCAATGACGTTTACGGTCATTCGGTTGGCGATGCCTATCTGAAGGCGACTGCGCAGCGGCTGCAGGACATTATCGGCCCAGACAATATCGTCGCCCGCTTTGGCGGAGACGAATTCGTGATCCTGCAAAGGGATATCACCGGACGCGGCGAGGCGATGGCGCTGGCCACCACGATCCAGCAGGCGCTGGCCGAGCCGGTCAATATCGGCGGATCGAATGCCCAGTCGAGTGTCAGCATCGGGATCGCCGTTTTTCCGGAACATGCTGGCACGCCCGCTGAGTTGCTGAAGTTTGCCGATCTGGCGCTATTGGCGTCAAAGGGTGCAGGGCGCGACACGGCCTGCTTCTTCGAGACAGATCTCAATGATGATGTCAGCGAGCGGGTCGCGATGGAAGATGACCTGCGCCAGGCGCTGTCAAAGAACCAGTTCAGGCTCAATTACCAGCCAATCATCAGTGCACGCACCGGTTCGCTGCGCGGCATGGAGACGTTGATCCGCTGGACGCATCCGGAACGGGGCGAGGTCGGACCCGACCTATTCGTGCCGATCCTTGAACAGGCCGGCATGATCACGACCGTTGGCGACTGGATCATCCGCGAGGCCCTGCGCGAGGCAGCGAGCTGGGACGAGTCCATTCGGGTATCGATCAACCTGTCGCCGCTGCAGGTGCGTAACCGGTCGCTCATCACGACCGTCACGCACGCACTGGCCCAGACCGGTGTCGATCCGAAGCGCGTCGATTTCGAGATTACCGAGACGGCACTGTTCGATGATGCGGAAGAAAGCCTGAGCGCCCTGCATGCCCTGCACAGACTCGGCGTGACCATTTCCCTCGACGATTTCGGCACGGGCTTCTCGTCGCTCAGCCTGTTGCGCATCTTCCCGTTCGACAAGATCAAGATCGACAAGTCCTTCGTCCAGCAAATGGAAAGCAGCGAGGAATGTCTTGCAATCGTGCGGTCAATCGTGGGCCTCGCGCGAAGCCTTGGCATGCGCACCACGGCCGAGGGCGTTGAGACGGAGTCGCTCGCCGAAATGCTGAGGGCCGAGGGCTGCGCCGAGTTGCAGGGCTATCATTTCAGCCGGCCAATGCGGGCTGACGCGCTGGTCGCTGCCGGCCTGTTGCGCCGCCGCGTGCATGTGGATGGCGCGGCTGAGGCACCGGAAATTCTGGCCCTGCCTGCGCCAACGGCTCTGAAGCGCGCCGTTTAGCCAATCGGACGCGCTGGGGCATCGCGCACCCGGCGCTGATAGTGTAGGGGAAGGCCGGGACCGCCACCGGGGTGGCCGTAACGGGAGACCCGCAAATGGCCGAGAAATTTGAACGCCACCGCCAGCCATGGACGACGGACGAAGTGCAGAAACTGCACACGCTGGCCAAGAAAGGCATGGGGCTCAAGGCGATCAGCAAGGCCATGACCCGCAGCGAGGAGTCGATCCAGACGCGGGCGAAGCTCGACAAGCTGAAGATCGCAAAGCTGCGCTAGGCGCGGGGGCTCAATAGGGCAGGTCGCTGTGCTGCACATCGACGAAATCAGGCTCAGGGGTTTCTTTGAAGCGGACGCTCAGGATTGTCTGCTGGCCGATGGCGAGGGCTTTGGTAATGCGGTGCATGCCGTCCATGAGCCTGCCCTCCGCGCAAAGGATGATGGGGTATTGGAGATCTGCCGCGAGCATGAGTTTGAAGTGCGCGGCGATGGCTCTGCACGACGGGGTGTTGCCCTCTGAAAACCAGTAGGCTTCGTCCAACTCGGCAATCTGCTCAAGGTCTATGGCTTGCAGCGCAAGCGGCGCAGACAATTTGACCAAGCGATCCACATCCCAGGCATAGAAGCCGTTGGGGCTGGGCCTGAAGTGATACTGTTTCCGCATGTGTTCTCTCAAGCTGCCCGTCAGAGCCTCGCAACTCTAAAGCCCGATGGCCTTACCGTCCAACGATTGACGATTACCTGCGGAAATGGTCGCAATGACCGGATGAGACGGGCCCTTCTTGTTATTGTTGCTGTGGTGGTCGCGCTGGCGCTTTGGGCCTTGCTCGTGGCTGTTGGCGCGCGCGAGGGCTGGTGGCGGCAGAGTAAGGCGGCGCGGGAAGATACGGCGGCGTTCCTTGCATGGGCCGAGGGCCGGTATGGGGCGGAGTCCGAAGGGAATATCGCCATCGTTCTGCTTGACGGCGGGCAGGCATCCGACAGCGGGTTTGCATCGCATGGGCGCCGGGTAGATGCGGACTCCCTGTTTCAGGTCGCGTCTGTCAGCAAGTGGCTGACAGCGTGGGGCGTGATGACGCTGGTTGAGGACGGGCGCGTGGAGCTTGATGCGCCGGTCTCGCGCTATCTGACGCGCTGGCAATTGCCGCAGGGCGATTTCGACAATGACCAGGTGACGGTGCGCCGTCTGCTGAGCCATAGCGCGGGCCTGACGGACGGGCTCGGCTTTCTCGGCTTTGGGCCGGATGCGGACCTGCCCTCCATTGTGGATGAGCTGACCGATCCGGTCGATGCGTATGACGGCCGGAGCGGCGTGGTACGCGTCGGGGCGCGGGCGGACGGGACGTGGCGCTATTCGGGCGGCGGGTATCTTATCCTGCAGCTGTTGATCGAGGAGGTATCGGGCGAGGCATTCAACGATTACATGCGCCGCGCCGTGTTTGCGCCGCTGGGGATGAGCGCGTCGACCTTTGTTGATCCCGATCCGGATCATCTTGCGAAGATCTATGCGGCCGACGGTTCAGAGGCGGTGCATTACAGGTTTGCCGCCACGGGGGCGGCTTCGCTTTATACGTCTGTCGCAGACATGACGCGGTTTCTGGCGGCGCAGGTGGCGGCGCCCGGTGCGGCGCCGGGGCGGGGCGTGCTGAGCCCGGAGACGCTGGAAGCGATGGGGACGCCGGAGGCGTTTGTTTATGGCCTGCCTGTCTGGGGGCTTGGCGAATCCCTCTATGCGCCGAACGGGGCGGGGGGATTTGTCATCGGCCATGATGGCAGCAACTTCCCGGCTATCAACACGACGGCGCGCCTCGACCCCGCAACCGGTAATGGCCTGATCGTGTTGTCGTCAGGCAATGCCACGCTGGCCAGCGAGATCGGCGGCGAATGGCTCCACTGGCAGACGGGCAAGGTGGGGCTCGACACGATCGTCCTGTTTGATCTGCGCCGTATTCTGATCGTGTTTGCCTCAGGGGCGCTGGCGATTATCGCGGGCGGTGTGGCGTTCATTTGGCTTGGGCGGCGGCGGAAGGGGCGTGATCAGGAAGCCTGATCTGCTGCCGCTTCCAGCGCCTCGCGGCGTTTTTCGGCGGCGGATTTCTTGACGCTTTCGGAGCGGAGCTGGCCGCAGGCGGCGTCGATGTCGCGGCCGCGTGGGGTGCGGATGGGGGAGGCATAGCCGGCCCGGTTCACGATCTCGGCGAAGGCCTCGATGGTTTCCCAGTCGGAGCACTCATAGGGGCTGCCCGGCCAGGGGTTGAACGGGATCAGGTTGATCTTGGCGGGCACGCCCTTCAGCAGGCGGACAAGGTCGCGCGCTTCGGCCTGCGTGTCATTGATGCCTTTCAGCATGACATATTCGAAGGTGACGCGGCGCGAGTTGCCGCTGCCCGGATAGGCGCGGATCGCTTCGAACAGCATTTGCAGGTCGTACTTGCGGTTGATCGGCACCAGCTCGTTGCGCAGGTCATCATTGGTGGCGTGCAGCGAGATGGCGAGCATGGCGTTTGTACGCTCGCCGAGTTCCGGGATTTTCGGGGCGACGCCGGCGGTGGAGACCGTGATGCGGCGCCGGCCGATGGAAATGCCGTCGCCGTCCGAGATCGTGTCGATGGCGGCAGCGACATTATCCAGATTGTAGAGCGGCTCACCCATGCCCATGAAGACGATATTGGTCAGGTTGCGTGCTTCGATGGAGGAGGGCCATTCATTGAGCGCGTCGCGAGCGATCATGACCTGCGCGGTGATTTCCTGCGCAGTGAGATTGCGCACGAGGGCCTGTGTGCCGGTATGGCAGAAAGTGCAGTTCAGTGTGCAGCCGACCTGGGAGGAGACACAGAGCGCGCCGCCATCCATGCCGACACTGGGAATGTAGACGCTTTCGCCTTCAACGCCGGGCTGGAAACGCGACAGCCATTTCTGGGTGCCATCCTTCGATATCTGATGATCGGCGATCTCGGGCCGGTCGAGCGTGAAGCGCGCGGCGAGGTCTGCGCGCAGCTCCTTGCCGATATCGGTCATGCCCTCGAAACTGGTGGCGCCAAAATACTGGCTCCAGCGCGAGATCTGCTTAGCCCGCATGGAGGCCTTCTTGGGGTCGAGCCCCATGGCCTCAAGCTCTGCCTTCAGCGCAGGCAGGGGCATTCCGGCCAGGGAACGTTGGCCCTGGGGCTGGTCGGGCTTGCGAGAGAGATCGAGTGTGATTGTCATGAAATCGCGCTATAGCATGGGCTGACCGGCGCAGAAACCGTCGGCGGCAGGGCATTATGGACGGAAGTTAATGTGGCAGCCTTTAATTTGCCACACGCGCAACCGAAAGCCCGGTCCATGCGTATTGAACGCTTATCAACGGGGCTGAGTTAAAAAACCCTGCCCGCAATTCGGAGGATCTCCATGAGACATCTCATTCTTGGCGCAGTCGCGCTCGCCCTTATCCCTACAGCCTGTGAAACCGGCCCTAGCAACCGTGTCCTGATCGGTTCCGGTGCTGGCGCCATTGCAGGCGCAGGTCTTGGCACGCTGGCAGGCGGTGATGACGGCCGCAACGCAGCCATCGGCGCTGTTGTCGGCGCGATCGCCGGCGGTGCAGCTGGCGCGTATATGGACAAGCAGGAGCGCGAACTGCGCGCCGCAACGGCCGGCACAGGCATCGAAGTCGCCCGTAACGGCGACCAGATTGCCCTGACCATGCCATCGAACGTGACGTTCAACGTGAACAGCGCAGAAATCCTGCCGGGCTTCTACCAGTCGCTAAACGATGTCTCGAACACGATCGTCAACTATCCGTCGACCGCTGTCGATATTGTTGGCCATGCCAGCTCCGATGGTGACGATGCCTATAACCAGGCCCTGTCCGAGCGCCGCGCCAATTCGGTCAAATCCTACCTGATCAATCAGGGCGTGACGCCGGTTCGTCTTCAGGCCTATGGCATGGGTGAAACCCAGCCGATCGCCGACAACTCGACCGAAGCTGGCCGCCGGGCCAACCGCCGCGTCGAGATCATCCTGACGCCGATCACCGAAAGCTGATCTGCGGCCTGAAAAGGCCAGAGTTACGAAACGCCTGTCAGCCTCGCGCTGGCGGGCGTTTTCTTTTTTCGTCCATGGGTCACAATTCGCGCTGGCCAAGGCGGGGCGAAACATGAAACGTGGCGCGATGCTGGCGCCTGCCCCCCCTCCAGAACCCGGCCGACGGCTGGGAAGGCCCTCGGCCTATCGCGGTTTCGGCTCTGAAATCGTCCATCACCTGTGTGGATTGTACCTGCGCCTTGGCGGGTGGCGGCTGATTGATGACTGGCCGGCGGATCCGAAAATGGTGATCCTGGCTGCGCCGCACACGTCCAACTGGGACGGGATCAACATGCTGGCGGTGGCGGGCTGGTACCGCGTTAAGCTCAGCTATATGGGCAAGAAATCGCTGACGACGGGGCCGTTTGGCTGGCTGGTAAAGCGGACGGGATGCATTCCCATCGAGCGGGGCCAGTCGACGGATATTGTTGGCCAGATGCGGGCGGCGTTTGCCGCAGCCGACAGCCTGTTCCTGGCCGTGGCACCTGAAGGCACGCGCCAGCGGGCGACCCAGTGGAAGAGCGGCTATTATCACATCGCCCATTCGGCCGGCGTTCCGCTTCTGATGTCGGTGCTCGACTATGGCACGCGCACGGTGCGCCTGGCCGGGCCGATGCAGACCAGCGGTGATTTCGCGGCGGACCTGCCGGCCATTCTCGCCCCCTACAGCACCGCAAAGGGCCTCAATGCGGACCAATTCACCCTTCCGGATGCCTGATCAACGGCAGATGGCGGCGGCCTTGTCGATGGCAGCGGCCGAGCCCTTCAACGAGAAGTGATAGGCGACCTGCGTATTGCGCTCGGACACGGCTTCCACGCGCAGTTCGGCGCCCTTTTTGAGGGCGTCAACGATGCGCTTGTCGTCGGAATCGCTGGCGAAAGCCTCCTGCCCGACAGAGAAAAGCGACCACGAAGAGCGCCCGACGCTGGCTTTTCCACCGGAACTTTCGCGCAGTTTGAAGCCCACTTTGAGGCTTGGCTGGTTGCGCGCGCGGCCGGATTTCCAATTGGTGACATAGTACCAGACTTCGCCATGATCGGCGGATGCGGGCGCCTTGTCTGTGGCTGCTGTGGCAGCGTAACACACTGTTTCCCCACCATTCGTATCGGTGAATACCGACCAATCATTGAATCGGCCGATGGCCGTCGGCTGGGCCATGGCGCAAGGCGCCAAAAAGGCGACGAAAAGCCCAAGACTCGCGATTCGGTTGTAATGTGCCATAAAATATTGCATGCTCGATACATTATCCCCGTGATATGATTGAGGTTCAGTCTTATGGCAACAGAGTTAAGGCCAAACTACGACAGGTTTGCACACGTGCCGCAGAGCGCGAAACCCGTCGCTTGTGGTTGCACGCCAGAGGCGCACAGTCGATACTGTATCAGGAACGTATCAAGGGGAGCGAATTTGAAAGCTACAATGGTCCGCACGGCTGACCTTGCGCAACGCGAACGCCATGCGTCCTGCATGGGCCGTATCGCGAGCGACCAGTCGCGCGAGGCATTTGCGGAGCTTTTCGAGTTCTTTGCGCCCCGCCTGAAAAGCTACATGCAGCGTCTGGGGGCGAATGAGTCCGAGGCCGAGGAACTGGCGCAGGACGTGATGATCACGGTCTGGCGCAAGGCCGAGATGTATGACTCGCGGCAGGCTTCCGTCTCGACATGGATTTTCCGCGTGGCCCGCAATCGCCGCATCGACGCCCAGCGTCGCACGTCGCGCCCGGAACTGGAACCTGACGAGCCCATGCTGCAGCCGGCCGCCGCAGAGCAGCCCGATATGGCTGTGGCACGTGGCCAGATGGAAGAAAAAGTGCGCGCAGAGATGGCAAACCTGCCTGAAGAACAGTTGGTACTGCTGCAAGCGGCATTTTATGATGGCCTCTCACATTCCGAGATTGCGGAAGTCTATGGTATCCCATTGGGGACCGTTAAGAGCCGTATACGTTTGGCCTTTGCCAGGATGCGCGGAGGTCTTGATGGGCCCAACTAGTTTGTTGTTCACAGTGCGTGGAGCTGCCTGATGACTGATCCTGCTTCCCAATACAGCGAGCTCTATGCGGCCTATGCCGCTGGCACGCTCGATCCGGGCTATGCCCTGCTGGTCGAGACGCAAGGCGCGCTGCGCGAGGATGTGCGCCGCTCCTTGGCGGTGAGCGAAGCGGCGGCCGGCATGCTGCTGGAAGCCGAAGAAGCCGCCCCCATGGCTAAAGGCGCGTTGGACAGGGTCTTTGCCGCCATTGATGCAGGCGCTGGAAAAACCCCTCAGCGCGCCGCTGCCGAGAGACCGGAGATTGATGAGCTGGAAGGCTTGCCGGAGCCGGTTGTGAAGCTCGCACGCGACGCGTATGCGCGCGGTGGATGGAAGCGGCCTGCACGAGGCATCAGCCGGTTGAATCTCGACACTGGCAGCAATGCTCAGGTGGAACTCTACCGGATCCAGCCCGGCGCGACCGTACCGCGTCATACGCATGGCGCGCAGGAATATACGCTGGTTCTGGCAGGCGGCTACAGTGATGCGATGGGCAGCTATGGTCCCGGCGACCTGGCCTTGAAAGGCCCTGATGATACGCACGTACCCGTCGGTGACGAGGGCGAAGTCTGCTACGCGCTGATCATCCATGGCGGCTTGCGCCTGACCGGCGCGATGGGGGTCGTGCAGCGCCTGCTGGGGCTCTGATCAGCCGCGCCCGTGATCGGCGGGCCTGCCGTCACCGCCAAGGCCGCCCGGCATGATCGGCCGGGGTGCGTAGCCGCCCATCGAGAGGTGGCGGTCATACATTACGAGCGCGCCGGCCAGGCTGACATTGATGCAGAACTTGGTCGGGATTTTCACGACATGGGCGCAACGGGCGAGGATTTCGTCCGACAGGTTGCCCTTTTCAGGCCCGAGAATGTAGGCGGCCTGCGGCGGATGGCGGAAGGTTGGCAGCATCACCGCGTCGTCGGTCAGCTCAATGCCGACGAGCTGGCAGCCCCGCGGCATCTGCATCTCATCGACGGAATCCCATTGATAATAAGGTATCTGGCCCGCCGATTTCGACGTGTCGGCCTGATAGGCATCGCGCAGGCGATGCTCGGCATCAATCGAGAACACGTAGCTCGCGCCGAAGGCATTGGCCGTGCGCATCAGGGCGCCGAGATTCATCGGCTTTGAGATGCGTTCCGAACCGATCGAGAAATAGCCGCGCATGTCAGATCACTCCAAGGGCAAACCGACCGATGATCAGGATCAGCAGGATCAGGACGGGGGCAATGAGGGATGCGCGCCGGGCAAGGCGCAGGTGCGAGAGGGGATTGGGATAGGTCTTGGCGAGGTGAATGGCTGCCTCGCTGGCCTGGGCGGGGCTGGCAGCCTCAACCACGGCAAGCCGGTAGGCGGCATCCGTCGGCAGGCCGCCAAATTTCGCCGCCAGCGCGCGGCGCAGCGCGACCGAAATGATCATCCGCATCTGTGCGGCAAGGGCAAAGGCGAATATGGCCATTCCCAGCAATATCCAGAAAACAATCATCACAGGAAAGTCGCGACCTCGAACCGGCCGTTTGAGTCGGCCATGGCGCGCTTCATGCCGCCGGAATTGAAGAAGGCCGCCATCTCGCCATCGGCCGAGACGCCGATCATTCCGCCTTCGCCGCCGAGGCGTTTCACATCGTCCAGCGCGCCTTGCACGGCAGGCACGAGCGTGTCGCCGCCATAGCGGATGCGGGCCGATACATCGGCGGCCGCATTGGCGCGGATGAAATATTCGCCAAGGCCCGTGCAGGAAATTGCGCAGCGCTCGTCGGCCCAGGTGCCGGCACCGATCACCGGCGTGTCGCCAAGGCGGCCGGGTGTCTTGTTCATGACGCCAGCGGTGGACGTGGCTGCGGCCATGTCGCCATAGCGGTCGAGTGCGACGGCGCCGACCGTGCCGATCTCGGGCGCGCCGACCTGGCGGGTGCGCTCATCCACCGGCTCATAGTAAGCGGCGGGATCGTTGACCGTAGCGAGGCCAGCCGCATCGGCGAGGCGGCGGGCGCTTTGGCCCACGATGAGCACGTTTGGCGTGCGGTCCATGATCATGCGCGCGGCGGCAATGGGGCTGCGCACGCCCTGCAATGCGCCGACAGCGCCGGCATTGCGGGTGCGGCCGTCCATGATCGCGGCGTCGAGCTCATAGTCACCGTTCAGGTTTGGTGCGGCGCCCTTGCCGGCAAGATAGAGGCCGGAAGCCTCCATCGCGGCGACCATGGCCTCAACCACGTCCACGGCAGCCTCGCCATCGGCGAGACGCTTGCCGCCATCCTTCAGCAGCGAGGCGAGGTGTTTTTCCTGCGCAGAGTAGTCCTGGCCGAAAATCGGCCCGGCACCGCCATGCAAAACGAGCGCCCATTTGGTCGTCATGTCGGACATCTCCCTTACGTCACACTTGGATTATGCCAGCCACACCGCTACCGTCTGGCAACAGAAACAACAAGGTAAGGAAGCCAGAACATGAAGGCTGTACTGTCGAAAGAAGTGGGTGGCCCCGAAAAACTCGTCATCGAGGATGTGGCAATGCCGGAAGCCGGCAAGAACCAGGTCCTGATCGAGGTGAAAGCCTGCGGCGTGAACTTTCCCGATGTGCTGATCATCCAGGACATGTACCAGTTCAAACCTCCGCGTCCGTTCAGCCCCGGCGGCGAGATTGCCGGTGTGGTCAAGGCGGTCGGCGAGGGTGTTACCCATGTGAAAGCGGGTGACCGCGTGCTGGCTTCATGCGGAAATGGCGGCATGGCTGAATATGTCGTCGCCTCGGCGCACGGCACGATGGCCATTCCCGACGGCATGCCGTTCGAGGAAGCCGCCGCTTTCCTGATGACCTATGGCACCAGCTATTACGCCCTGAAGGACCGGGCCGACCCCAAAAAGGGTGAAAGCCTGCTCGTGCTGGGCGCGGCTGGCGGCGTCGGCATTGCCGCCGTCGAGCTTGGCAAGGCGATGGGCCTCACCGTGATCGCCGCCTGTTCGACGCAGGAAAAGGTGGATTTCTGCCTCTCCAAGGGCGCCGACAAGGGCATCGTCTATCCAACGGGCGATCTTGACCGCGCGCAGCAAAAACAGCTCTCCGACGATATCAAGGAAGCTGGCGGCGGCGGCGTGGATATCATCTATGACGCCGTTGGCGGCGACTATGCCGAGCCAAGCGTGCGCGCGATGAACTGGGAAGGGCGCTATCTCGTGATCGGCTTCCCGGCCGGTATCCCGAAAATCCCGCTGAACCTGACCTTGCTGAAAAGCTGCGACATTCGCGGCGTATTCTGGGGCGCTGCGGTCGCGCGCGATCCCAAAGCCCATGCGCAGAACTGCGCCGAGATGTTCAAGCTCTATGCCGACGGCAAGATCCGTCCGCACGTGTCCAACACCTATCCGCTCGAAAAATCAGCTGACGCGATCCGCGAGCTGATGGACCGCAAGGCGATGGGCAAGGTCGTGGTGACCATGTAAACGGGTCCAAAAAGCCCTGCGCGCGATTGTGCAGGCAGTCAGGCCCCGCACCAACGAGGTCTCTGAAATCGAATGCGCCGGGCAACGCGCCCGGCGCATTCTTTTTATCCGTGCTTACTCACTCCCGGCATCCGGCATGTGCTGTTAGGTCATCGCCCCAACCCTCACGACGATTGACGGCTCAGGGTCTGTCCAAGGGATCTGCCGTCAGCAGCAGCTACTGCGTTCCTTATATGGCGCTCGATCCAATTTTGTGTATCATATATGAATTATGATAGAGAAAGATCCTTCCGACGATAATGACGTCAAATCCCGCACGCCGCGCGCACCTCGCCAGAGGACGCTTAAGTCGGGCCGGATTGCTATAAATGAACTGACCAGCACGTTCGAGGTGCTGATCCGCGACATGTCAGAGAGCGGCGCGCGGCTGGTGATGTCCGATATCTATCCGTTGCCGAAACATTTCGAGCTTATCGTGCTGAACCCGAATACGGGGCGGCCGTCCCACACGCCGTGCGAGCTGATCTGGCAGAAGGCACTGGTGGTCGGCGTGAAATTCCTGAGCGCTGACATGAAGGGCTGACGAGCGAGCGACAAACGAAAATAGAAAAACCCGCCGGATCGCTCCGGCGGGTTTCGTGATTCTGGGAGGAATCTAAAGGCTTAGCTGTTCTTGCCGTCGACTTCTTCGAAGTCTGCGTCGACCACGTCGTCGCTGTCGCCAGCCGAATCAGCAGCCGCATCGGCGTGAGCTTCGCTCTCCTGCTGGTTGGCATAGATCGCTTCGCCGAGCTTCATGGCAGCGGTCATCAGGGCCTGATGCTTGGCCTGGATGTCGCCGACATTATCGCCCTCACGGGAGGCTTTCAGCTCTTCAATGGCTTTCTCGATTTCGGCTTTGACTTCAGCCGAGACCTTGTCCGCATGCTCTGCCACCTGCTTTTCAGTCTGGTGGATCAGGGCTTCGGAATTGTTCTTGGCTTCGACCAGTTCGCGGCGGGCTTTGTCCGCACCGGCATTGGCTTCGGCGTCGGCCATCATTTTCTTGATGTCCTCGTCCGTCAGGCCGCCATCCGCCTGGATGGTGATCTGCTGTTCCTTGCCGGTGGCCTTGTCTTTCGCCGAAACCGACACGATGCCGTTGGCGTCGATGTCGAACGTGACCTCGATCTGCGGCAGGCCGCGCGGGGCAGGCGGGATGCCTTCGAGGTTGAACTGGCCAAGCTGCTTGTTGTCAGCGGCCATTTCGCGCTCGCCCTGTGCCACCTTGATGGTCACAGCGCCCTGGTTGTCGTCAGCGGTCGAGAAGACCTGGCTTTTCTTGGTCGGGATCGTGGTGTTGCGGTCGATAAGACGGGTGAACACGCCGCCCAGCGTTTCGATGCCGAGCGAAAGCGGGGTCACGTCGAGCAGGACCACGTCTTTCACGTCGCCTTGCAGCACGCCGCCCTGGATCGCAGCGCCGAGCGCGACGACTTCATCCGGGTTCACGCCCTTGTGCGGCTCGCGGTTGAAGAACTTCTTCACCGCTTCCTGCACGGCCGGCATACGTGTCATGCCGCCGACGAGAACGACTTCGTCAATGTCGGCTGCCGTCTTTCCGGCGTCTTTCAGGGCTTTCTGGCACGGATCGATCGTGCGCTTGACGAGGTCCTCGACAAGGCTTTCGAGCTTGGCGCGTGTCAGCTTGATGTTGAGGTGTTTCGGGCCTGTGGCATCGGCCGTGATGAAGGGAAGGTTCACTTCGTACTGGCTGGCAGACGAAAGCTCCTTCTTGGCCTTCTCGGCTTCTTCCTTGAGGCGCTGAAGGGCCAGCTTGTCGGCCTTCAAGTCGATGCCCTGTTCTTTCTTGAACTCGGTCGCGAGGAAGTCGACGATGCGAAGGTCGAAGTCTTCACCGCCGAGGAACGTGTCGCCATTGGTCGACAGCACTTCGAACACGCCATCACCGATTTCGAGCAGCGAGACGTCGAACGTACCACCCCCAAGGTCATAGACGGCGATGGTCTTGTTCTCGCCTTTGTCGAGGCCGTAGGCGAGCGCCGCGGCGGTTGGCTCGTTGATGATGCGCAGCACTTCGAGGCCGGCAATCTTGCCCGCGTCTTTCGTGGCCTGGCGCTGGGCGTCGTTGAAATAGGCCGGAACGGTGATCACGGCCTGCGTAACGGTCGAGCCGAGGTAGTCCTCAGCCGTTTCCTTCATCTTGGTGAGAATGAAGGCGGAGATTTCTTGCGGGGAATAGTCGGTGTCGCGGCCTTTGACCCATGCGTCACCTGCCTTGCCCTCGACGATGCCGAAGGGGGACATGGCCTTGTCCTTCTGGGCGGTCGGGTCGTTATAGGTGCGGCCGATCAGGCGCTTGATAGCGTAATAGGTGAAGTCCGGGTTGGTGACGGCCTGGCGTTTGGCTGGCTGGCCGATCAGGCGCTCACCGCTTTCCGTAAAGGCGACAACGGAGGGCGTTGTGCGTGCGCCTTCAGCGTTCTCGATGACTTTCGCGGTGCCGCCTTCCATGACGGCGACGCAGGAGTTCGTGGTGCCAAGGTCAATACCGATAATCTTGCTCATAGTTCAGGTCTCTCTTCAGTTAGCCGCCACGGGCCGTGTTTGGGTTCGGTCTGCTCAGCAGCCCCGGAAGCCAGTGGCTCTCAAGGGTTCATATGAGGTGGCGAGGCCGGAGTTTAAAGCCGTTCGCCTGTTCAGGTGCGATATGGTGAGCCACGATCCCCGCTCAAGGGGTAAAGACGCGCTTTTACACGCGGTTTAACCTGTATCAACACCCCCGGGCAGACCCATTTGGCGGGGATTACCGATTTGACACGCAGGGCGCGCAAACTCTGAAGGTGCGTATGGTTGCCTCACTGGTCCGGGGAACCCATGTCTTGCAGGTAAAATCAGCAGGAAAGACGCCGCCATGATCTATTCGAAACTCGGACGTACGGGACTTGTCGTCTCGCGCATTTGCCTCGGCACGATGACATTTGGCGGCGAAGGCGGAATCTGGAAGTTCATCGGCAAGCAGCAGCAGGACGAGGCCGACGCGCTGGTGCGCAGCGCCTTTGATGCGGGCGTGAACTTCTTTGATACGGCGGATGTCTATTCGTCCGGCGTCTCGGAACGTATGCTCGGGCAGGCGATCCGCAACAATAACCTGCCGCGTGACGAGATTGTCGTCGCCACGAAAGTGTTCGGCCGGGTCTCCATGGTTGTGCCCGAAGACGCCTCGGACGCCGAAAAGGCCGAGGCCGAGCGCCGCGAGAACAAGGCGCGCAATATTTCCGGCCTCTCGCGCAAGCATATCATGGACAGCGTGGACGCGAGCCTTGATCGGCTGGGCCTCGACTATATCGATCTCTATCAGGTGCACGGCACCGATCCGCTGACGCCCATCGAGGAGACGGTGGAGGCACTCGATCTGCTCGTGCGTCATAACAAGGTGCGCTATGTCGGTCTCTGTAACATGCCGGCCTGGCTCATCATGAAGGCGATTGCCTATGCCCGCGAAAAAGGCCTGCACCGGTTCGAGAGCTGTCAGATGTATTATTCCATTGCCGGGCGTGAGCTTGAGCGTGAGGTGGTGCCGCTGGCGAAGGACCAGGAGCTGGCCATCCTGCCGTGGAGCCCGCTGGCGGGTGGCTTTCTTTCCGGCAAGTTCAGCCGTGATGGCGGCGGACCCAATGATGCGCGCCGCACCGTTTTCGACTTCCCGCCCGTCGACAAGGACAAAGGGTTCGACATTATCGACGCCATGCGCCCGATGGCGGAGTCGCGCGGCGTCAGCGTGGCCCAGGTCTCGCTCGCATGGCTCCTGCACCAGAAACACGTTACCAGTGTCATCATCGGCGCCCGCACAGCCGAGCAGCTGACCGACAACCTTGCGAGTATCGATGTGAAATTCTCAGACGAAGAACTGGCAAAGCTTGATGAGATATCGGCGCTCGCGCCGGAATATCCGGGCTGGATGGTCGACCGTCAGGGCAGTGATCGCCGCAGCCAGGTGTCATAGCGCCATGCAGCTCACCATTCTCGACACGGTCAATGATCCCGGAACGCCGGGCAAGACCGGTGACGACCGGGTGGGCTTCGATGCCTCTGCAGGCACGGCCTGGGTATTGGACGGGGCGACTGATGTGACCGATCTCAGGCCGTTCAACCGGGCCGAAAGCGGCGCCGCCTGGGTGGCGCAGGCCCTGAGTGACCGGCTGATCATCGCCCCGCACGAAGGCGAGACAGTAGAAGCCTATTTCGAGCATGTCCTAAGGGATGTGCGTCAGCGCGCGACAAAGGAAACGCGCCTGCCGCTCGACAGCCTGCCGGGCGAGGCGCTGCCCATCGCCTCCGGCATGTGGATGCGCCTTGAGGGCGACACGGCCACTTTCGCCTGGCTGGGTGACTGTATGGGCTTCCACCAGAGGAATGGTGTGGTCACGGTGATCGGTTCGCCGGAAAAGGCGGATGACGAGACGGATGTGGCGCGAACGCTGCTAGCGGGTACGCCTGAGGCGAAGATGGCCCATTTGCAGGCAGCGCGGCGGCGCTCTAATGCGGAGGCCACAGGCTTCGGCCTTGATCCGCGCGCGGCGGCGAACCTGCAGACGCGAGAGATGACCCTGCAGGCGGGCGACCGGATCTGCCTGATGAGTGACGGGCTCTACCGGCTGGTCTCACCCTATGCCACGCATACGCCGGACACGTTCATGGCGCTTGTTGCCGGGGAGGGTCTCGGCGCGGCGATCACGGCCCTCCGGTCTTTCGAGAGCACGCCAGACCGCGACATGCCCCGGCTCAAGGCGCGCGATGATTCCTGCGGAGTCTATGTAGAGATCAGGACCTGAGACCCGACGGGGCTGGTCTCGCCCGCCTGACACCGGCATAGTGTGCGGACTGCCCGCAAGATGGCAGGCCATAAACTCACGGGGGACATTCTACATGATGCGCTATCTGACATTGCCCGCTTTCGCGCTTCTCGCTGCCTGCGCCACGCCGACCGCCGAGATCGCCGCCGTGCCAACGCTGGAAAAACTCTGGGTCGCCGAGAATTTTGCCGCGCCCGAGAGCGTGGCCCTCGCGCCGGATGGCAATTATCTCGTGTCGAATGTCGGGATGGGCGAAGGCGGCGCCAAGGATGGCGACGGGTTCATCTCGAAAATCTCGCCCGATGGGGAATTGATCGAGCGCTATTGGGGCGCAAAGCTCAACGGGCCTAAAGGGATCGTGGTCGCTGATGGCAAGGTCTACACCGCCGACATTGACGCCGTCATGGTGTTCGATGTCGACAAGGGCGGGCTTGGCGAGAAAATTCGTGTGGAGGGCGCTGCCTTCCTCAATGACATTACCGCATGGCAGGGCGACATCTATGTGTCCGATTCCGGTAAGGCGCGTATTTACCGCATCAAGGATGGCGTCGCGTCGCTCTGGCTGGAAGATGAGCGCCTTGCAGGCGTTAATGGCGTGCTGGGCGATGGCGAGCGTATGCTTGTGTCGACCATGAAAACGGGCTCGCTGCTGAGCGTCACACCTGAAGGTGTGATCACCGAGATCGCTAGCGGCATGATCAATGGCGACGGTATCGGCATCGTGCCAGGCGGCGGCTATCTCGTTTCATCCTGGAGCGGACAGATCCACTATGTCGGCGAAGACGGCGCCGTCACCAAGCTGCTCGACACAAGCGAAGAAGGCATCCAGCAAAGCGACCTCACCGAATTCGGCGACGTGGTCATCGTCCCGAACTGGACGCCGGGGACGGTTACGGCGTGGAAAGTGGTGCGTTAGGGCCTAGTTCGCCCCACCGGCGCTGACGGCCACCATCGCAGCCCGCAGTGTGCGTTCGCCGATCTTCCAGCCGGGCTGGAAGACGGAGGCGATCGTGCCGGAAGGCTGGTCGGACGGGATTTGCGCGACGGCCTGGTGCAGGTTCGGGTCGAACACGGCGCCGGGGGCGGCGTCGATCGGCTTGACGCCATGGCGGCCGAGCGCGGTTTCCAGTTCCTTGGCGGTCATCTCGATACCGCTGAGCAGATTGTTGCCGGCGTCGGAAAGGTTGGCGCGGTCATCATCAGGCAGGGCGGCAAGGGCGCGGGCAAGATTGTCCGACACGCTGAGCAGGTCGCCCGCAAAGCGCTCGATGGCATAGACGCGGGCTTCGGAAATCTGCCGTTCGGCGCGCTTGCGCGTATTGTCGAGGTCGGCGAGCGTGCGCAGCAGCTGTTCGCGCAGTTCGTCCTTCTCGATTTTCAGGCGCATGGCTTCCTGTTCCGGCGAAATCTCTGCGTCGGCTTCGGCTTCCATTGTTTCAGCGGCCTGCGCCCGTGCATTTTTCAGCATGGCATCAGCGGCCGCCTTGAGGTCAGCCTTCGAGGCGTTTGGATCGATGTCGGCGCTTTCGCCGTTCTTGGTCTCGTCGCTCATCACTTCCCATCCTTCGTGCGCCGGGCGGCGAGGATTTCGCCGATCACCTTCGCGGTATAATCCACCATCGGTATCACGCGGGCATAGTTCAGCCTTGTGGGGCCGATGACGCCCAGCGCGCCGATGACATGTTTTGCGCCTCCCATATAGGGGGCAACGATGACACTTGAACCCGAAAGCGGAAAAAGCTGGTTCTCTGCGCCAATAAACAGGCGAACCCCATCGGCCTCGCGTGTCGTATCGAGGATATCGAGTAGGGACTGCTGGCGTTCAAGCTCGTTGAACAGCTGGCGCACACGGTCAAGGTCGCCTGCGGCCTTGGCGTCCTCCAGCAGGTTGGCGCGCCCGCGTATGATGAGCGACCGGCCCCGGCCCGGCGAGTCCCCGCTCCATTGGGCAAGGCCTTCCTCCACCAGGGATGATGCAGCAACATCAAGCGCAGCGCGGTGCGAGCGGATTTCCGCGCGCACATCCACGGCCGCCTCTGCCAATGTGCGGCCTTTGAGGCGCGTCGAGAGATAGTTTCCGGCCTCCATCAGTGTCGTGGCGGGCAGGCCCTCAGGCACGCGCACGAGGCGGTTTTCAACATCGCCGTCTTCTGTCACCAGCACGCAGAGCGCATCGCGGCCTGCCAGCGGCACGAATTCGACATGGCGCACAGGCGTATCGCGGGTAGGGGAGGCGACAAGGCCCGCCCCGCCGGTGAGGCCCGAGAGAATGCCGGAGGCCTCGCCCAGCACGGCCTCAAGGTCGCTGCCGGCGCTGCGCAGCCTGTCCTCGATCTCGCGTTTGTCGCTGCCGGAAGGCTCGCCGATCTCGAGGAAGCCATCGACGAAAAGGCGCAGGCCCCGATGCGTCGGGGCGCGCCCGGCGGAAATATGCGGCGCATCGAGCAGGCCAAGGTCCGTCAGGTCGGCCATGACATTGCGGATCGAAGCCGGTGAAAGCGCGATCCCGCCCTTGGAGAGCGTGCGCGACCCGACCGGTTCACCCGTCGACAGGTATCCCTCGACAATCTCCTTGAAGATGTCGCGTGAGCGCTGGTCAAGGCGCTGCATCAGGGATTGGCTTTCGGGGGTCAGGACCATGTCTATTGATTAGGGGGCCGGGGCGCCCTGTACAATAGGGGGTCAGACAGTGAGGCTCGTGCCTTCGTCATGGTCATCCGCCGCCCGCCACGCGAAATAGGAATAGATGACGCTGATAATGGCCGCCGCGAAGACAAGCGTCGACAGTTGCAGCGCGAGCCAGATCCCGCTCAGCAGGAAGGCGCCGATGAAGCCGAGCGCGCCCGCAATGATGAACAGGCGCCCCGCAAGACGATGCGTCTTCTCCCACGCCAGATCAGACGACAGGGTCCAGGGCGTACGGATTCCCAGCATAAAAGTGGGTCGCGTCTTGGGCAGGTAATTGCCGATCAGGACGAACAGGAGCGCGCATCCGGCGATGATATAGCGGACCATGTCGGGAGAGTCGGCGCCGGGTGTGCCTGCCCGTGTCATCATGAGCGCCACACCGGCATGAATACCCGTCAGCAGGATCAGCGCGCCAATCCATGTCATCAGATAGGCTTTGCGGCTGGACACCATGTTCTTCTGACGGGGGTCCACGCTGGCGGCCACGGCCATGCAGCTGGCCACAAAGGCCGAGATGGCGGGCATCATCCAGAGCATGAATGTAGCTTCGCCGCGGTCGGCGAACCGGTCAGGACGGCCATCTGCGCCCCAGTGAACCGGGATGTTCGCACTGTCCGGCAGATGCGAGGACGCGACCAGACTGATGCCGCAGCCAGCCAGAACGGCAATAGCCGACCAGACCAGACCTGTTTTGACGAAAGGTTTCATTCTGCGGCCTCCTTGAGATCATCATCGCCATTGTCGCTCCCGATCAGGCCCAGCAGGGCCGTCGCGGCATCTTCCAGCACGCTCGTGTTCACGCGGTAGAGTATCTGGTTGCCCTGACGCTCGGCCGTGATCAGGTCGGCCTCCTTCAGCACAGCCAGATGGCGGCTCATGGTCGGCCAGCTGGAGTCGAATTCGGCGGCGAGATCGCCGGCCAGACGCGGCCCCTTGCGTAGCAGTGCAAGGATTTGCCGACGCGCAGGATGGGCCAGGGCTTTGAACACGCTGTTTTGCATGAATGCTAATTAGCTTTTTTGCTAATATGAGTCAACACCCATGCAAAGCGCTCATCCTGAGCGAAGTCAAAGGACAAGCGCTCAGAGGATTTGCCTAGAAAAGGCCCTCGATCAGCCCCTGATCGTTCAGGTGGATGCTCTCGGCGGCTGGGTGGCGCGGCAGGCCCGGCATGGTCATGATGTCCCCGCAAATGGCGACAATGAAGCCGGCCCCGGCCGAAAGCCGCACTTCGCGCAGGCGTACCGTGTGGCCTTCCGGCGCGCCGACACGTGCCGGGTCGGTCGAGAAACTATACTGCGTTTTGGCGATGCAGACCGGCAGGTGGCCGAAACCATCCGCCTCCCAGCGCGCGAGCTGGTCGCGCACGGCGCGCGGTGCCTCGACATGGTCGGCCCGGTAAATGCGCCGGGCAACGGTCTCGATCTTGTCGAACAGGGGCATGTCGTCCGGATAGAGCGTCTGGAAATTGGCGGGTTTCTCGGCCAGCGTTTCCGTCACGATACGCGCGAGCGCTTCGGCGCCCCGGCCGCCTTCGGCCCAGTGCGTGCACAGCGCCACGGGCACGCCGGCCTTAGCACAATAGGCTTCCACGGCATCAATCTCGCCTTCGGTATCGCTGGTGAACCGGTTGATCGCGACGATCACGGGCAGGCCGTATTGCTGCAGGTTCTCGATATGCCGCCCGAGATTGCTGAGCCCGTCGTTCAGCGCTTCATAGCTGACGCTCGCCAGCTCGCTCTTCGCGAGGCCGCCATGCATTTTCAGCGCTTTCACCGTGGCCACCAGCACGGCAGCATCGGGCTTCAGGCCCGCCTGGCGACACTTGATGTCGAAGAATTTCTCGGCCCCAAGGTCTGCGCCAAAGCCGGCCTCGGTCACCACATAGTCCGCCATTTTCAGCGCGGCTTTCGTTGCGATCACCGAGTTGCAGCCATGCGCGATATTGGCGAAGGGGCCGCCATGGATGAGGCAGGGATTGTTCTCCAGCGTCTGCACGAGGTTTGGCAGGATCGCATCCTTCAGCAGCGCCATCAGCGCGCCGGTTGCCTTGATATCTGCGCAGGTGACGGCGGTGCGGTCGCGGCGATAGCCGACGATAATGCGGTCAAGGCGCTGCTCAAGATCAGCGGCATCCGTCGCGAGGCAGAGGATCGCCATGATCTCGGAGGCAACCGTGATGTCGAAACCGCTCTCCATCGTCGCGCCATTGGCAGGGCCGCCAAGGCCGGTCACCACATTGCGCAGGTTGCGGTCATTCATGTCCAGCACGCGGCGCCAGGTCACGCGGCTGGCTTCGAGGCCGCTGGCGGCGCCCCAGTGGATATGGTTGTCGACCATCGCGGCCAGCAGATTGTGCGCCGAGGTGATGGCGTGGAAATCGCCGGTGAAATGGAGGTTGATGTCTTCCATCGGCACGACCTGCGCATGGCCGCCGCCCGCCGCGCCGCCCTTCATGCCGAAGCAGGGGCCAAGCGAGGGCTCGCGCAGGCAGAGGAGGGTGTTCGCGCCAATCCCGTTCATCGCATCGGCAAGGCCCACACTGGTCGTCGTCTTGCCTTCACCGGCCGGGGTCGGGTTGATCGCCGTGACGAGAATCAGCTTGCCGTCAGGCTTGGCGCCAAGGTTTGAGAGGTAATGCGCCGCGATCTTTGCCTTGTCATGGCCATAGGGGATCAGGTCTTCCGGCGGGATGCCAAGCCGTGCGCCGATTTCGGTAACAGGCTTCTTTGTCGCCGCCCGGGCGATCTCGATATCACTGGCCATGTGGCCCCCTCTTGTCATCTCTGGTGCCGCTCCGGTGTAGACAGGCGCGGGAAAACCCGCAATCAGGCGGCACAGAAAAGAGGACCTCGCCATGACAGACCTTATCCGCCCTTCGGGCCGCGCCTTCGATCAGTTGCGCGAGATAACGCTCGAGACCAGTGTGACAAGGTATGCCGAGGGCTCGTGCCTTGCGAAGTTCGGCAACACGCATGTCCTCTGCACCGCAAGCTGGGAAAAGGGTGTTCCGGGCTGGATGAAAGGCAAGGGCGCTGGCTGGGTAACGGCTGAATACGGCATGCTGCCGCGCGCCACGCACACACGCGGCCGGCGTGAAGCTGCCGCCGGCAAGCAATCCGGCCGCACGCAGGAAATCCAGCGTCTGATCGGCCGCTCCCTGCGCTCCGTCGTTGATCTCGCCGCTCTCGGTGAAAACCAGGTCACGATCGACTGTGACGTGCTGCAGGCCGATGGCGGCACGCGCACCGCCTCCATCACCGGCGGTTTCGTCGCCCTCGCGCTCGCCTGCCGCTACCTGAAATCGGAAGGCGTCATCAAGATGGACCCGGTCCTGAAGCAGGCCGCTGCCATCTCCGTCGGTGTCTACCAGAACCATCCGGTCCTCGACGTTGACTATCCTGAAGACAGCCAGGGCGAAGCCGACATGAACGTCGTCATGAGTTCCGATGGTGGCTTCATCGAAGTGCAGGGCACGGGCGAGGAACGCCCGCTGACGCGCAAGGAACTGGATGAAATGCTCCGCCTCGCCGAGATGGGCTGCAACAACCTGTTCGCTGCGCAGAAGGCCGCGCTGGCCTAGTCGCGCGACGGCAGGTTCCGCAGGCCGAACATGGCCAGCTGCAGGCTCCGGGCGATGCGCTGCGCCCGTTCCATGAAATAGGGCACGGCGTCGGGGCTGGGCGCTGTGTCTTCCAGTACCTGCTGGAACAGGCCAAGCCATGTCTGGAAATGGGTCGCGTCCACGCCGGTCAGCTTTGCATGTGCGGGCACCGGCTTGCCGTTATAGCGCCCGGCATTCATGGCAACCGAGGCCCAGAAGTCTTTCATCCGGGCGAGGTGCGGCGCCCAATGGCCGCCGATCTCCTTCTCGAAGATCGGTCCCAGCGTGGCGTCGGCCCGCACACGCGCATAGAAGGTCTCAACCAGCTCTGAGATATAGGCGTCATCTATGCCCATGCGATCGGCATTGCGCTGGATCTCGCGGCGGCGTTCCTCGGCGGTGCGCAAGAGATGGTCCATGCTGTCTCTCCCATAACGAATACTGGCATCTACCCGGTATGAACGACCATCGGAATAAGGGGGATGCCCTATATGTCCCCGAAGGCATAGGCGTCCATCCTCAGCGCGCCATAGGTCGTGCTGTGGTGAATGCGGCGCGCGGTGTTGCCGCCTGCGCCCATGGCGACGAAAAGTGGCAGGATATGGTCCATGGTCGGATGGTTGTCGCGGCCGTGCGGCGCTTTCTCCACGGCATGCAAAACGCCGTCCGTGTCGCCGGTTTCGAGACGCTTATCCATCCAGTCGGCAAAGTCCGTCACCCATGGCGGTGGCGGGCTGTCGATCCGGAAACCACCTGAAAACACCGCGCGCAGATTGTGCGTCAGGCTGCCCGATCCGATGATCAGCACCCCACGCTCGCGCAAGGGTGCCAGCGCCGCGCCCAGCCTGAAATGCCATTCCGGCGTTTCCGCCATGTTGATCGACAGCTGGACCACCGGAATATCTGCGTCCGGATACATCAGCCGCAATGGCACCCATGCGCCATGGTCGAGCCCCCGCGCCGGATCGCCGCCTGCGTCAAAGCCTGCATCGCGCAGCAAGGCCGCAATCTCGGCAGCAAGCACCGGATCGCCCGGCGCCGGATAGGTCATGCGGTAAAGTTCGTCAGGGAAGCCGCCGAAATCATGGATCGTCTCAGGCTGCGCGCCGGACGTCAGCGTCGGGCGCCTTGCGTCATAGTGGGCCGAGATCACGAGAATCGCGCGCGGGCGCTGATAAGCGCCGCCAAGGCCTGCGAGGAAGTCCCGCGCGGGACTTGGGTCCAGGCCGATGCTCGGAGCGCCATGGGATATGAAAAGGGCGGGGAAGGGGGGCATAAGGGGCATCCGATATTCTTGTGAATCGGAGATGGCCCAGCGGCCGATGCCATACAATCAGGCCCTGCCGAATAGGACTTATTCCGCCGCCGGCTTGCCGCGTTCCCAGGTCACTTCGCGCCCATAGAGCGGTACGGTCGACAGGCTCATCTTGGCTGAGCCATTGGTGATCTTCCGGCTGAAGGACACATACATCAGGCTGTCGCTTTCCACGTCATAGATGCGACGCACGGCCAGCTGCTTGAAGATCAGGCTCTGGTTCTGGTCGAACACTTCCTCACCTGACTTGTCGAGATCGATATTGTGGACCGTGACAGGACCGGTCTGCAGGCAGGATATGGAAGAGTTGGACGGGTTCTCGAACCAGTTGCCCTTGCCCACGCGATCCCAGAATCCGCGGTCGAAATAGGAGAGGTGGCAGATGACGCCGTCGATCTTCGGATCGGTCAGTGACTTGATCTTGATCTCGTTGCCAACCCAGTCATTCTTGAACTCACCGACTTCATTATCCTTGCCTCCGCAAGCAGCGAGCAGGCAGAGAGCGGCGATAGCGATGGATGCAATTTTCATGTGGCCTCTACGTGGGGCGGGGCCGCTTGTTCCGTCAAAGGATCGCCCGCCTATTCAGCGGCGAACCTTTTTCGGTCTTCCTCGCCCTCTTCGTCGAAGACGAGCAGGTCACCCGGCTGGCAGTCGAGTTCGCGGCAAAGGGCCTCAAGCGTCGAGAAGCGCACGGCCTTGGCCTTGCCGGTTTTCAGGATGGACAGGTTGGCAAGCGTCACGCCGACACGTTCCGACAGCTCGGTCAGGGACATGCGACGGTCCAGCAGCACACGGTCGAGGGTTACACGAATAGACATCTTCGACCCTCCTATATGGTCATTTTTTCTTCGTCGCGAAGGCGTGTGCCTTCACGGAAGACCTGGGACAGGATGAAGAGGGCCGCAACCGAAGCCCAGGCGATCAGGTCGAGATTCAGGCCGACGGTCGTATTGTCGAAATTCATGAGTATCACCAACGCAACGGCGATGCGTAGAAATTGTGTGATGGCAATCGTTGCAGCCACGCGGGTCAGGCGGGAGGCGTTCTGCGGCACGAAAGGGTCGCCCTCTGCCAGCGTCGCCAGAATGCGGCGCAGCTGGATGCAGATATAGATAATGGCGGGAATGGCAACCAGGCCGCCGACCAGGCCGGCAATCAGGGCCGGGAGGCTTTCAGTGCCGTCGGTGACGGAGATGTTCAGCGTATCAAGCGACCCGCCGTTCTGGTGCGCCAAAATGGCTGCACCGACGCTTGCGAGGAAGATCAGACCAATAATCGCCGTCATCCACATAACGATGGTTACGAGCACCGTCATGATGGCGGCCATCGAGTTTCTTGCCTGTTTGCTCATGCCAGTCTCTTCACCGCTCTTCACTCATGGTCTATGCCTCGATCATGCTTATCGCAAAACCGCACACCTTTACCGTTTAACGATATAGGTATTTGCAGGTAAAGCAACAATTGAACCATTTCATATACAGGTGAAAAAATTATACCTCGTACCCTCACGCCCGGCCGTCTCGTCGCTGCAACCCATAACAAGGGCAAGGTGGCAGAACTGAAAGACCTTTTCGAACCGCTTGGATTTACAGTGGTTTCTGCACTTGAACTGGATTTGGCGGAACCCGAGGAGACCGAATCCACCTTTGCCGGCAACGCTTTGCTCAAGGCCCGTGCAGCCATGCTCGCGACCGGTTCACCCGCCTTGTCTGACGATTCAGGGCTCGCCGTGACGGCTTTGGGCGGCGCGCCGGGTATTTATTCCGCACGCTGGGCTGGCGAACCGCGCGATTTTTACCGTGCGATGGAGAAGGTCGAGACGGAGCTGAAGGAAATCGGCGCCACTGACCGCTCCGCCAAATTCGTTTGCGCCCTGGGCGTTGTCTGGCCTGACGGGCATGAGAAAGTTTACGAGGGCGAAGTGCATGGCCACCTCGTCTGGCCACCCCGCGGCGAGCGCGGTTTCGGCTATGATCCTGTTTTCATTGCGGATGGTGAGACATTGACCTTTGGCGAGATGGACCCGGCCCGCAAGCATGACATGAGCCACCGCGCCGTCGCCGTGGCCAAGCTCAAGGCGGCACTCCTGTAATGGCTGGCACCGTTGACCCATTCGGTCCACATTATGGATTCGGCCTCTACATCCATTGGCCGTACTGTTCGAAAATCTGCCCCTACTGCGACTTCAATGTGTACGCAGCCAAGTCGCGCGACAATGGCCCGCTCCTCACGGCCATCAATGATGATATCCGCATCCACCGCCCGCGTATGCCAGAGCATGGTGCGCTGGATACCGTCTATTTCGGCGGCGGCACGCCCTCACTGCTCACGCCCGCAGAGGTCGAGACACTCCTCGCCACGGCGGATGCCACATTTGGCGTGAAGCTCGATGCCGAGATCACGCTGGAGGCCAATCCGAACGACATCATGCGGGCTGACCTGCGCGGCCTGAAAGCTGCCGGCGTCAACCGCCTCTCTATCGGCGTCCAGTCCCTGCGCGACAATGCACTGGCCTTCCTCGGCCGCGACCATGATGCCGCCTCCGCCCGCGCCGCCGTCGACCGCGCGCTCAAGGTCTTCCGCAATGTCTCGGTCGATTTCATCTATGCGCGGCCCAGCCAGTCGCTCGATGAATGGGGGGAGGAGCTGTCAGATGCCCTCGCCCTCGGCGCGCCGCACCTCTCGCTCTATGAACTCACCATCGAACAACGCACCGCCTTCGGCAAATCGGTCGAGCGCGGCGAGCTGATCCCGATGGACCCGGACGCGCAGGCAGACCTTTACGATGTGACACAGACCATCACGACCAGTGCTGGCCTCGAGGCCTATGAAGTCTCCAACCATGCCTCCGCGCCCAAATACCGCTCGCGCCACAACATGATCTACTGGAATGGCGGCGACTGGATCGGCGTCGGCCCCGGCGCGCATGGCCGCGTCACGGTCAGCGGCAAGCGCTATGCCAGCGAGGCCCAGCGCCAGCCCAATGCCTATATCGCCAATGTCCAGGCGCTCGGCTCCGGCTGGAGCGGGGCCGGCGCGCTGCCCCCGCTCGACATTGCCCGTGAACTGATGGCCATGGGCCTGCGCCCGGCAGGCGGCATCAATCTCGATCGTATCGAAATGCTGTCAAGTGAGTCGGTTTCGCGCGAGAAGATTGACGTCTTCGTCGAGCAGGGCTGGGCCCGTTTCGATGGCGCCATCCTGTCGCTCACGCCCTCCGGCTGGCTGCTGGCCGATGCCATCACGGCGCAGCTCGCGCCCTGATTCACCTTCGCTAGGCCCGCGGATGCGCCGCCGCGTGCACTTCGCGCAGCCGGCTCGCGTCCACGCCCGTATACACCTGCGTCGTCGACAGCGACGCGTGCCCCAGCAGTGTCTGGATCGCCCGCAGGTCCGCCCCGGCGGCCAGAAGGTGCGTCGCAAAGGCATGGCGCAGGGCATGCGGCGTTGCCGTATCCGGCAGGCCCAGCACCCCGCGCAGTTTCTGCACCAGTCCCTGTATCAGGCGCGGGTTCAGCGCGCCGCCCTTGGCGCCCCGGAAGAGGGGGGCGGCCTTGGTCAGCGCATAAGGGCAGACGGCCGCATAGGCATCCACCGCGTCGCGCACCGCCGGTATCAGTGGCACGATGCGCACCTTGCCGCCCTTGCCGCTGATGCGCAGGCGCTCCGGCGCCGGAAGGTCCGCCCCCGTCAGGGCCAGCGCCTCGGAAATCCGCAGGCCCCCGCCATAGAGCAGGCTCAGCACGGCGGCGTCACGCGCGCCGATCCATGTGGCGGAGTCCGGGTCCGTCTCCGCCTCGAAGATCATGTCCTTGGCGGCCTCGATGGACACGGGGCGGGGCAACCGCGCCTTGCGTTTCGGCCCCTGCAGATAGGCAATCTCGGTATTCTCGATATCGTACGCCCGGCCCAGCCAGCGATACAGCGCCTTGATCGACGACATCAGCCGCGCAATCGAGGCATCCGACAGGCCGTCGCGCCGCCGCTGCGCCAGATGCGCCCGAATATCCCGCGCCTTCAGCCGGCCCAGCGCTTTGGGCGTCGGCTCCTCGCCAAGGTGCGCCCGCAGGAAATTGAAGAAGTCGGCCAGGTCGCTGCCATAGGCCTCAACCGTATTCCCCGCCAGCCGACGCTCATGCTCCAGATGCGAAAGAAAGGCAGGCAACGTGTCCATCCCCCAAGAGTGGCAGCGCCGCATTAAGGATGGGTTTCGCCATCCGCCAGTGCGACTAGGGGAAGGCGATAGGTTCAGTCCGGCTCTTGTCATTGGCTGTGGCGACCGCCTCCAGCATTAAATCCAAGTCGCTCCGTGAGAGAGTCTTTCCGTTCAGCACCACCATCTCGATGGAATCGGTGGCGCCGATATCCTCCAGCGGGTTTCCACGCAGCAGAACGAGATTGGCCTTCGCGCCAGCCTGGATTGTCCCTGTATTCGTTTTCATGAACCCGGCGGGCACGGTCGTGGCCGAGGCAAGCACCTCTGCAGGCGTCATGCCTGCTTCGCGCAGGGCGCGCATCTCGTCGTGAAACGAGAAGCCCGGCACTTCCACAGGCACATTGGCATCCGTTCCGGCCATGATCGGCACGCCCTTTTCCAGCATGGCTTCGAACAGGATATGGTTTGCCTCGCCATAGGCCTGCCAGTAGACTTGGCTGCGGGCACGGCGTGCTTCGTCCAGCCCTTCCGGCCAGCGATAAATGTTCACCTCCGGCAACCAGCCCATGCCGCGCGATGTGATGACAGTGCCTTCCGCAATGCCCGGGTTTTCATATGCCAGTTCAGCGGCGCGCAGTTCTGCGTGAAGATTGGATTTCTGCCTGTGGAAACTGTCCACGAGCTTGAGCGTGGAAGTAATGGAAATACCGTTCTCGATCAGGCGGTCTGCCACATCATCACGGCGCTCACGGACGAAATCCAGAAAGTCCTCCGCTGTGTCGGCATCATAGCCGCCGAACTCGCGATCCAGCGCCTTCACGAACTCTTCGATATGCGCCACCTCGCTTTGGTTGGATGCCCACAAGTCATCAAGGGTGATGGCCACGGGCAAATGTCCGATCAGCGGGATATCATTGTCTGCAGCGGCCTTGCTGAGCGCGATATAGCCGTCCCGGCTCAGATAGCTGCTGGCCTTCAGGGCATCATAGCCATCTTGTGCATAGGCTTGCGCTGCCGCGTTCACCTGCTCATCCGTCCGCGCGATCGTCTTGTGCTGCGTCCACCCGACAAAGGCGCCTTCGAACGGACCAAAGGTTGCAAATTGCGGGGCGACGGCGAAGATCTCCGGCCCGATTCGGCCTGTGGAGACCTCCGCCTTCCAGCGCAAATTCATCGGCAGGCTGTTCATGTCGCGCACCTGCGTCACGCCATTGGCCACATAGAGTAGCAGGTCATTCTCGCTTTCCCACAAGTGCACATGCGAGTCGGTAAAGCCCGGCACAAGGTAGAGGCCATTGCCGCTGACCTGTGTCAGGCCGTTAGGCAGTGCTGATTCATCGGTCACAGTTTGTATCAGCCCGCCTCTAATCAACACCGTCTGCCCGGGCAGGAAATGATCGCCGGTCGTTGCGAGCACATTCACATCCGTGAGCGCATAGGCCTCGGCCTGATCCTCAGGCAGCTCCGGCTGCGCCACCTCGGTCAGCCCGCCATACATCCGGCTCAGCTCGCGATCGACGAACAGGTAGGACGATACAGCGCCGGTCAGCGCCAGGGCGAGCGCAGCAAGTGCGATGCGGATAATCCATTTTCTCATGTCAAAAACCCCGTTATCTAGTCAGTGTCTAAATGCGTTTAACGTGCTGAACTAGACAGTGTCAAGTTTTGCGATACTATAAGATTATGAAAACACCCAAAGCCGCTCCAAAGCCCGTTTCACAAAAGCCTTACCACCATGGCGATCTTGCCACCGAACTGCTTGCCGCGGCCGAAGCGGAGCTTGCAGAAAACGGAATAGAGGCCTTTTCCCTTCGCGCTGTCGCCAAGCGGGCAGGGGTCAGCCACGGCGCGCCGGCGCATCATTTCGGCGATGCAAAGGGCTTGCTGACTGCGCTCGCCGCGATTGGCTATGAGCGACTGGTCGCGTCGCAGAACGCGCGGCAGGCAGCGGCCAAGTCCAATCCCACGGCACAGCGCATTGCCGCGGGCCTCGGCTATATCGATTTCGCCATCGCGCACCCCGCCCTGTTCCGCCTGATGTTTTCGTCGGAAAAGCCGGACAGGACGGAGCCTCGTTTTGCAGAAGTGTCGGTCGCCGCCTTCGACAAGCTGGTGGCCGAAGTCCAGCAATATGTCGGCGCCGACCCTTATACGGATACGGCTGCGATGCTGGATGTCATGGCCTCATGGTCGATGGTGCACGGACTGGCCGACCTGATCATCTCTGGCCGCGCAGACCGCGCAATGGGGTTCAATAAAATGTCACCGGCGGCGCGCGACAAAGCCCTGTCCGACCTCATCTCCCGCACGATCAAGCCGGAGGCCGTGCGTTAGGTCTCAACCGTATTCCCTGACATCCGACGCTCATGCTCCAGATGCGAAAGAAAGGCGGGGAGGGTGTCCATGATTTACTTTGACCCAATTAAATTAAGGACTCATGGATCCTATGCTCGCTATGCAACATCCCCATGATCTGCCCTAGGTAGCATTAAATCAACCGAAGGAAGATTTTTTCTTTACATCCTAAAGCCTCATTCCCAATAAGTGTCCTGAGACATTTCGATAAAAGTGTATAAATGGTAGCGATAGGAGTGAACCGTTTTGGAAAGTTCCCACGAAGAGCTTTTGAGAGAATACTATTTTATCCAAGAGCGGATATCTCAATTTGACGAACGCCAATTGAACATAAAATCTTGGGGGACGACAGCTTCATCCGCCTTGATCGGTTTAGCGATCACACAGTCGAAAGCTGATCTTTTTCTCGTGGGAGCCGCTGCTTCTTTGCTTTTTTGGTTTATCGACGCGCAGTGGAAGACTTTTCAAATCACAGCCATTGACCACTCTCGTCAGCTAGAAATTTTGCTTCATTCTAAAAGTAAGCAATATATTGGACCAACCATCAGCGAACATTATCGTCTGTCACTCAGGGGGTGGGCATATCCCAGGCGCGTCTTGACCAGCATGTATATTGACAATGTGTGTTTGCCTTATTTGCCAATATTTGGGTTTTCGCTGGTGTTATATTGTTTGGGGTGGGGAAGCTGAGTTGGAGTGCAATTTTACGCCTCCTCATCCCACTCCACAATCCAGTCTTCCATGTCGTCCTCGAAGACGGTGTCTTCCGAGACCGTCTTTCCACGTACGGAATTGCCTGTCGTGTGCACGCGCTCGCGGTCGCCGCAGACGAGGTAGTGCCAGTCGGGTAAGTCCTTGCCGTCCATGACCAGCCGGTAGGCGCAGGTCTTCGGCATCCACTTGATTTCCTCGATGCCTGCTGGCGTCAGTTTCACGCAGTCCTCGACGATGGATTTGCGGTTCACATAATTCGTGCACTTGCAGGTCGTGCCGTCCAGCAGCTTGCAGTGCAGCTTGGTATAGGCGATTTCGCCCGTGTCCTCGTCTTCCAGTTTCAAGAGGCAGCATTTGCCGCAGCCGTCGCAGAGCGATTCCCATTCCTGCGGGTTCATTTCGTGCAGCGTCTTGGTTTTCCAGAACGGCTCGGTCATGCCAGTTGAGCGGTCCACTCGGGCTTTTTCTCGATCAGGGCCGTCGCATACCAGCAGGAGGAAGACACCTTGTCGCCTGCTGCTATCGCGTCTTCCATCGCCCGCGTCACCAGCCGCTTGCCGAGGCCACGCCCGCCAATCTTGTCGGGCACGATCGTGTGCGTGATGTGAATACGGTCCGGCGCCGGGCGCTCATAGGTCAGGTAGGCTTCCGTGCCGTCCACGACGAGACTGTAGCGGTGCGCCTTGGTGTCGTGCTTGATTTCCTGCGCGCTCATGCCAGCACGTCCTGCCATTCCGGGTGCTTGCCGATCTGCGCCTTGGTGAAGGGGCAGAGCGGGATAATCTTGATGCCGGTCCGGCGCGACTCTTCCACGGCATGCTTGACCAGGGCAACGCCGACCCCAAGTCCGGCCAGTTCCTGCGGAACGGCGGTATGATCGATGATAATGCGGCTCGTGCCGGCTTTCGAGAAGGTCATCTCGGCTTCATGGCCATTGACGACAGCCACATAGCGCCCGCCTGTGGGGCCATCTTCAAGTGTGATGGTAATATCGGTCATGCAAACTCCGTTTAGCAACTGGAGCCAATATAGGGGTTACGGCGTTTCATGTCGCAAGAAAAAGCCGCCCAATAAGGGCGGCCCTGGGAAGGTATTTTAAAACCCGCCGTGCGGGCTTACTTTTTCTTGAAGGCGTCTTTCACGTCGCCAGCCGTTTTGCGGGCTTCGCCTTCAACCTTGTCGGCTTTGCCTTTCATTTCGAGCGACTTGTCGCCCACGGCTTTGCCGGTTGCTTCCTTCACCGAACCTTCGGCTTTCTTGGCAGCGCCCTTGATGTGTTCCTTATCCATTGTGGTGTCCTTTCTTGCGGCCGCTTTATTGCGGTCATCAAATCAACGCACGACTTGGCAAATCGTTGGATTAAATCTCGGAGAGCTGCAGTGTTCTGGCCAGAGGCGCGCAAATCAGCTAGGCTGTCACCATGAGCAAAGACCTGAAATCATTCGGGCATTTCCAGCCCGGCGACGTCGTCTCCATCCCCTTTGGCGGAGTGTTGACGCATTATGGCGTGGTCACCGCACGCCGCACGGTCATATCCAATTCACGCAAGCATGACGGCGTCACCGAACAGACGCTTGAAGACTTTTCAGCCGGGCGCCGTATCAAACATCACGGCCAGACAGGCGGCGCCGATCCGCTCCATGTCGAGGCCCGCGCCCGCCGCGCGCTTGGCGCATCCTATCGCCTCGCCGGTTCCAATTGCGGCGACTTTGTCGGCCACGTTCACCGCCGCAAGCCCACGGTCACGCAGGTCGGCCGCGCCACGCTCATGGCCCTCGGCGATCTCATCGGGAATTCCCGCAAGTATCGCTAGGCTATGCAACCCGGCGGGCTGCGGCTAGTTCAGCCTGAATGGCCCGCCTGCTCACACCTCCCGAGATTGACTGGCGCGACGACGGCACCCCCGTCGCCCGCGCGCATGATGATGTCTACTTCACCGCCGGTGACGGATTGGCGGAAACGCGCGCCGTTTTCCTGCAGGGCTGCGGTCTGCCGGACGCGTGGCAGGGGAGGGACATGTTCACCGTCGCCGAGACCGGTTTCGGCACCGGGCTCAATTTTCTAGCCCTCTGGCAGCTCTGGGAAATGCACCGGCCCTCGCCCACGGCCCGGCTCCACTTTGTCAGTTTCGAAGCCTTCCCCCTGCACGCTGAAGACGCCGCCCGCGCCCTCGCCACCTACCCGGAACTGGAAGAGCTGGCCGCCCTCCTGATTTCCAGATGGCCGGGCCCGGTCAAAGGCGTGCGCCACATGGTCTGGCCCGACGCCGGCATCAGCCTCACGCTCCACCTCGGTGACATTCGCGAGGCACTCCCCGCAGCCCGCTTCCGCGCCGACGCATGGTTCCTTGATGGCTTCAGCCCGGCCAAGAATGAAGACATGTGGGGGGAGTGGATCTATCCCGAACTTTCCCTCCACTCGGCGCCCGGCGCGCGCCTCGGCACGTTCACCGTCGCGGGCGCCGTCCGCCGGGGGCTGGCGGCTGCCGGATTTGAGGTCACACGCCAGCCGGGCCATGGCCGCAAGCGGGAACGGCTCGAAGCGGTCCTCGAAACGCCCGCGAAATACCCGCCAGACCCCCGCATTGCCCCGGGAACGGTCCGGGAATGGTCCGGGAATGGTCAGGCAAGTGCCCGTATTGCCGTCATCGGCGGGGGCATAGCGGGCGCTTCTGCCGCCCGCGCGCTGATGGATGCCGGCGCGGATGTCACCGTGTTCGACAAGGCCTCCGAAGTCGCCACCGGCGCCAGTGGCAACAGGCTGGCCCTGTTGATGCCACGCCTGGATGCGGGCGATACGGTGCAGGCAAGGCTGCTCATCGACGCCTATCTCGCCGCCCGCAGCGCCTATCAAACCCTGCCCGGCGTTACCGAAACCGATGTGCGCCAGGTCCCCAAGGACGAGACAGACCTCGCCCGCTTCGCCAAGCTGCTCGCCGACCCGCCTCTGCCGCTGGAAGACCTTGAATCCATTCAAAATGGTGGCCTCTTGCACAAGCGCGCAATGATCCTCCGCCCCGCCCAGCTCATCCCGGCCTTGCTTGCTGGTGCCACCCTGCGCCTCGGTGAGGCGGCCAATCTGGACATGGAGGCCCGCACCGTGAACGGTGAGGCCTTCGATGCGATCATTCTCGCAACTGCAATGGATACAGCAGAACAGCTGCCATGGCTCAGCCTCACTGCCCGCCTCGGCCAGGTCGAATGGATTGGCGATGCCGCCGCCGCCCCGCCAGACGCCGTCACCAGCGGCACCTATGCCCTTGCCGAGGGACCTGACCGTCTCTGGGGCGCCACGTTCGAGCCCGCCCATGCAGGAATCATTGCGATTTCCGACGCGGCTCGCGCCGAGAATGCGCGCGGCCTCGAAACCCTGTCGCCCTGGTGGATACGCGATGCCCGCGATCATACGCCAGTCTCGCGGGCGGCCTTGCGCGCCACCACGATTGACCGCCTGCCACTGGTCGGCCCCGTGCCGGACCATGCGGCGACGCTCGACCTGTTCGACGGCCTGAAAAAAGGGCGCCCGGTGAATGCGGACGCCCCTGTTTTACCGGGTATTTTTATCGTGAACGGCTTCGGCGCGCGTGGGTTTACCTGGGGGCCGTGGGCGGGCGGTATTCTGTCCGCCATGATCCTCGGTGGTCCGGCCCCGGCGCCGGCTGACGCGCTTGCGGCGGTCAGTCCGGTGCGCCTCATCCTGCGCGCCCTGAAGCGGGGAGAAGCCTAGGCAGCGCGCACGAAGGAGAGGTGGAGCAGACCGCCATTCTCGTGCGGCGCCAGCGTCATCTCCAGTCCGCCCATCTCGACGGCGACACCGCCATTCAGGCTGGCCACGGCCGCAATGGCCAGGACGATCAGTACGGCTACGCCTCCGAGCAGCCAATTATTGTAAAGCAGTGTCCCCTTGCTCATTGTTCCGGTCCTTTGTCGGGTTTGGGGTTAAGTCATCAAGTCGGGTGGGATGGTCTCTAGTTGCCGCGTTCCAGGTCGCGGAATTCCTTGCGCAGACGCCATTCGTCGGATGTCACCTTGCGCTCGATGGATTGCAGGCGCTCGTCGAGGTCCATGAAGGTGTATTTCAGGTGGCCGAACGTTGCGCGCGGGCGGTCTGACACACCGCGCCAGAAGGCATCTTCCTCGGGTGTGATCGTGCGGCCAAGCGGCGTGCGCGGCGTGATGATCCAGATCGTCATGTAGATGATGATCGAGACCGGGCCGAACATGAAGAGTGTGGCCAGTACGAAGAGGACGCGGACGAGGATGGGTTCCCAGCCGAACCGTTCGGCGAGGCCGCCGCAGACACCGGCAATTACCTTGTCATTGCGCGAGCGATAGAAGCGTTTCGGGTTGGGGGACCGGTATTCCGCGCTGTCGTGGTCAGAATAGGGGCGGGTCATTGGCTATGTTCCTTAATCGTCTAGGGTTGAGCGGGGGCGGCGCACGGGGCGGCCGCGCTCCCTGGTGTCGTCATCATCGTGGGCCAGAAGCGCTTCCAGCGTTTCGAGGCGGCGTTCCATCGCCTTGGCCGAGCGCCAGAGGTCTTCCATGATGCGTTCATCGTCAGGCTGGAGCGTCTTCTGTTTGCGCCACTGGGTGATGTAGTGGAACGTCATGCCCGGCAGGATAACGAAAATGCTGAGGACGGCGATGAGTCCTATCAGAACTTCCATGGCTTAGACCTCCCGCCGTTCTTCGCGGTACTGGGCGATCAGGCCGGGCGTACAGACGACCGTGAGAAAGCCGAACAGGCAGACGAGTGAGAATACCATGGATCAGGCCTCCGATTTCGCGGATTTGGACGACGACTTGGAGCGCTTGGCCTTCAGGGCTTCAAGTTCCTTCTCGACGCTCTCATTCTGCTCGAGGGCTGCAAACTCGGCTTCGAGGCTTGGCTCGCGACCTTTGATCGTGTCGGCATAGGCTTCCATTTCGTCGACCTTGCGCTCGATCGTATTGTAGCGGGCAAGGGCGTCATCGACCCGGCCGTCATAGACCTGGCTGCGAACGCGGATGCGTTGCTCGGCGGCTTCCCGGCGCATCATCAGCGAGCGATGCTTGGCTTTCGCCTCGTCGAGCTTTGCCTGCAGTTTGCCGAGATCTTCCTGGCGCTTTTCAAAGGCTTCTTCGGCAGCGTCCATGGCGGCCTTGCGGCGGACGATTTCGCCTTCGGCCTTTTGCTTGGCGATCAGCGCGCCGCGGGCAAGGTCTTCACGGCCCTTGTCGATGGCGAGTTCGGCCTTGGCGGCCCATTCGTCACGTGCCGACGTGAAGTGGACGACTTCGCGTTCCATTTCTTTCTTGTCAGCCATTGCGCGGGCAGCAGCCGTTCGGACTTCGACCAGCGTGTCTTCCATTTCCTGGATGATCAGGCGGGCGATTTTTTCGGGGTTTTCAGCACCGTCCAGCATCGCGTTGATGTTGGAGTTGATGATGTCACCGAGGCGGGAGAACAGACCCATGTGGGTATCCTTTCGTATTTGACTGGGGGGATTTAGAAGAAGAGGCCGCCGAGGAAGACGCCGATGCCGAAAAACATCCAGCTTTCGGCAGGGCGGGTCGACAGCCAGCGGCCAAATCGGCCAGCGTCACTGCGAGCTTCTGTTCGGTAATTGCGGTCGTCCATCTTGGGCTTGGTCCTTCTTGTTGAATGCGACGCCCCGTCGCTCTGAGTGCCAATCTCATTTCAAGGACCGTGCCAAGTGAAAATTAATTTCATAATACATTGAAATATATAAGAAAAAAAGATTTCATCCCTATTTTGTTAATACCTAACTGGTCAAATGGACGAAAAAATTAGTCGATTACGCAATAAATATTGGCTAAATAGATCGCATGATTGGCGAAACCACCCAGCTTATTGGTGAGGCTCCGGCTTGGCTCAGCGCGCAGGAGCATGTCTCCCGCGTTGCGCCGCTGGAGCGCCCGATCCTCGTGATCGGCGAGCGTGGCACCGGCAAGGAGCTGATCGGCGAGCGGCTCCACTTCCTGTCAAAGCGCTGGGAAGGGCCATTCATCAAGGTCAATTGCGCCGCCCTGTCTGAGCAATTGCTGGATTCCGAACTGTTCGGGCACGAGCGCGGCGCTTTCACCGGCGCCACGGAACAGCGCAAGGGTCGGTTCGAACTCGCCGATGGCGGCACGATCTTCCTCGACGAGATCGCGACAGCCAGCCAGCAGGTGCAGGAAAAATTGCTCCGCATTGTGGAATATGGCGAATTCCAGCGTCTCGGCGGCTCGCGCGTGCTCAGCACGAATGTGCGCATCGTGGCGGCGACGAACGCGGACCTGCCAGCCATGGCCGAGCGCAATGAATTCCGCGCCGACCTGCTGGATCGCCTCGCCTTTGATGTCATCACGCTGCCGCCTCTGCGCGCGCGCGCGGGCGATGCGAGCCTGCTGGCCGATTTCTTTGCGCGGCGTATGGCCATAGAGATGGCGCAGGATTTCCCCGGATTTGCGCCATCCGCTGTGGCGGCCATCGAAAGCCATGACTGGCCCGGCAATGTGCGCGAATTGCGCAATTTCGCCCAGCGCCTGGCGCATCGCTCCATGCTTGAGGCGCCGGACGAGCCCGTGCGGTTTGATCCGGCGGCGCTGGACCCTTTCGCCTCGCCATGGCGTCCGGACGCCGTGCCCAAAGCGGAGGCCCCTCGGGCAGCCTCTAAAGTTGATATGGCTGTCAGCGCGCGGCATGGGCCGGTCGATTTCAATGCCGAGATCAGCCAGATGGAACTTCGCCTGATTGATGAGGCGATGGCCGGTGCGCAAGGCCATCAGGGCAGGGCGGCCGAAGCCCTCGGCCTCACATATCACCAGTTTCGCGGCCTCCTGAAGAAGCACGGATATGGCAAGAAAACGAGCACGTCTGAGGGCGTTTAGACGGGCTGGAGAAAGATTAACCTTGGATAAGCAAGGGTTTTCGCCAAATCGATTCGCGTCGGACCCAAATCTGAGCCATACTTCCAAGTCTCGAATAGCAAAGGAGACCGCCCATGCAGATACAGATTACTGGCAAGCATATGGATCTCGGCGAGGCCCTCAGGAGCCGCATCGAAGACGGCCTGGAGGCGGCAGTCAGTAAGTATTTCAATCGCACGGGAGAGGCGAGCGTTTACGTCTCGCAGCAAGGCCATCTCGTCGAGGTGGACTGCAATGTTCACCTTCCCTCGGGCATCGTGCTGCAATCGACGGGCAAGGCAGGCGATCCCTACGCTGCCCTGGAAGACAGCCTCGGCAAGATGGAAAAGCGGGTGCGGCGCTATAAGCGCCGCCTGAAGGACCACCACGCCAACCCGTCCGCGCCACTTCCGGCTGAAATGGCAATGGGCGCAGTGTTCAAGGTCAATGGCAATGGCGCCGACACCGAAGATTTCGACGACGAGATCGAGGACATTTCCGATGTGCCGCTGACCGTGGCCGAAACCTCCGTAAGCATTCGTAAAATGAGCGTTTCCGAGGCCGTCATGCAGCTCGAACTGCAAGAGGTGCCTGCGCTCATGTTCAGGAATGCTGGCCATGATGGCCTGAATATGGTCTACCGCCGCCCGGATGGGCATATCGGCTGGGTTGACCCGGCCAATACTCCCAGGAACTGAAGCCCGCATACGGAAGCAGCGTTTATGGCAACCGATCTCAGCTCCCTGCTCAAAGGCGGGATCATTCTTCCTTGTTTCGAGGCGACCAGCCGGAAACAGGCCTTGCATGCCCTGTCTGAAGAACTGGGGCGTGTGACGGGGATTTCCGCACGCGAAATCGAGGATTCCGTGATGGAGCGGGAACGTCTCGGCTCGACGGGTGTGGGAGAAGGCGTTGCCATTCCGCATGCACGTGTCGAGGGCATCGACGCGCCGATCGGCGGTTTCATGCGTCTGGCGACAGGCGTGGACTTTGAAGCCATCGACGACCGTCCCTGCGACCTGATCTTCATGCTGCTGGCGCCTTTGTCAGCCGGCGCCGATCATTTGCGGGCACTTGCGCAGGTCAGCCGCGTTTTCCGTCAGCCAGCGGTGCGCGATGCGCTGCGCGAGGCCAACACGATTGAAGATGTCAAAGCCATCATCTGCAAGGAAGCGGTCGAAACCTCGATCTGATTGTGGGCGTATCAAATGAAAAAGCCCGCCGGTTCATGCCAGCGGGCTTTTTGTTTTCCGAGGTCTGAGCGCTTCAGCCTTCGCTCGATTTGTCTTCGATAAAACCGCGATTTCTGAGCAGGGGCTCAATCGTCGGGTCCGAGCCGCGGAAATTGCGGTAGAGGTCATCGGCCTCACGCATGCCGCCGGCCTCGTAAATCCATTTCTTCAGTTTGGCGGCCAGTTCCGGATTGTAGATATCGCCTGTTTCCTTGAAGGCGGCGAACCCGTCGGCATCAAGAATTTCTGCCCAGAGATAACCATAGTATCCGGCCGAATATCCGCCGGAGAAGATATGGCTGAAATATTGCGAGCGATAGCGCGGCTCTATCTCGGCAGGGATGCCATAGTCTTCCAGAACCTGTTTCTCGAAGGCGCGCGCGTCGGTAATCTTTGCGGCCTCTTCGGATGAGAGTGAATGCCAGCGCAGATCGAGCAGGGAAGCGGCAATATACTCGGTCGTCTTGAAGCCCTGGTTGAAGGTCGCAGCGGCGTTCATCTTGTCGACCAGTTCGAGCGGGATGACTTCGCCTGTCCTGTAGTGCTTCGCATATTTGGCCAGCACTTCCGGGTCGTCGGCCCAATGCTCGAGCAGCTGGGATGGAAATTCGGTATAGTCTTTCGGGCCATCGACACCTGAAAAGGTCGAATACTTTACCTGGGTCAGGAGGCCGTGCAGGCCGTGGCCGAACTCGTGGAATACGTTCTCCACCTCGTCATAGGAGAGCAGGGTCGGCTCGCCCTTGGCCGGAGGCGTGATGTTCAGGTTGTTGACCACAATGGGACGTATGTTCCCATCCACGCTTGAGGCATTGCGGAATGAACTCATCCACGCGCCGCCCCGTTTGGAGCTGCGCGAATACATGTCAGCCATGAACAGGCCCAGATGCTCGCCGGTCGCATTGTCCTTTACGTCCCACGCCTGGACGTGCGGGTTCCATGTGTCGGCCGGGACGAGTGTGAAGCTGATATTGAAAAGCTGGCTGGCGACGTCAAAGACGCCCTGCCGGACGGCGCCGATTTCGAAATAAGGTTTCAGCGCATTGCCATCGAAAGCGTATTTCGCCTGGCGCACTTTATCGGCGTAGAACCACCAGTCCTGTCCTTCCAGCTGGAAGTCATCGCCGATCAGGGCCTGCATGTCGGCGCGTTCTTCCTTTGCACGCGCAAGGGCCGGTTCCAGAACGCGCACGAGGAAGGCCTCGGCCTGCTCGGGCGTCTTGGCCATACGCGGTGCCAATTGGTAGGCTGCGTGGGACGGATATCCCATCAGTTCGGCCCGTTTGGCACGCAGCTGTGCAATCCGTATCAGGACGGGTCCATTGTCATGTTCGCCGGATGAGGCGCGCAGGCGGTAGCCGTCGAACATCTGCTTGCGCAGGTCACGGTTCTCGCCTTCGGTCATGAAGGTCTCGTAGACGGAACGGTCGACCGTCAGGACCCATTTGTCCTCGCCGTCGACCTTGATGGCTTTCTTGAAATCGTCGGGCAGGCCGGCAAGTGCTGCTTCGTCGGTCACCTCAATCTTGAACGACTTTGTTGCCAGCAGCAGGTTCTTGCCGAATTCGGTTGTCAGGCTGGAGAGTTCTGCGTTGATCGCGGCCACCTCTGCCTTCGCGTCCGGGCCAAGCGCGGCCCCTTGGCGCACGAAACTGCGATGGGTCAGTTCCAGCAGGCGGGCGTCCTGTTCGTCCAGCCCGAGCCGGTCGCGCTTCGCGTAGACAGCCTGCACCCGTTCGAAGAGGGCAGGGTTAAAGCTGATCGCATCGGATTCCCGCGTCAGCATCGGGTAGATTTCAGATTCAAGCGCGCTGAGCGTGTCGTTCGTATCCGTATTGGTGATGTTGCCGAATGTCTTCATCACCTTGTCGAGCGATGCACCGGCCTGGTCGAGTGCCACGATTGTGTTCTCGAATGTGGGCGCATCAGGATTATCGACGATCGTGGCAATTTCGGCGCGCTGTTCCAGAATGCCCTTTTTCACAGCCGGCAGGTAATGCGTGTCGCGGATGTCGTTAAATGGCGGCACGCCGAAATCAGCCGTCCATTCGCGGCGGAAAGGATTGTCACGCAATTCGGCTTCCGTGACCGTTATTTCCGGCAGCGCTGCGGCTGCGGGTGCGGCTGGTGCAACGGCCTCGCTCTCATCACTGGATGTCTTTTCGCAGGCAGGGAGGGTCAGGGTTAGTGCGGCAGTCGCGCCGAGCACGATATGCTTTGGGGTCATCAAGTGTCCTCAGACTGGTTATGTCCGGTTTATCTTCAAACCGGTGCAAAAACCAGCGCGCGTGAGCGGCTCAGCCTGCCAGACGCGAAAGTGTCGCGTGATACTCGGCAATCGTTTCCTCGAATATCTGCGCTACCGGCTTCACGTCATGGATGCGGCCCGCCACTTGCCCCGTCAGGGCAATCCCGGCCTCAAGGTCGCCGCCGAAGTATACAGCCTGGGTATCGGCAAACTCGCCGAAGATGTTCGGGCTGCCCTCGGTTTCGAGCCGTGTCGTGCGCTCGGTGCGCAGGGCCCGCAGGGCAGGGCCGGGGCCGGATCGGTTGAGGAAGACGGTATCGGTCGACTCCGCGTTCACGATCGCGTTCTTCCAGTTCTGGTGTACCGGGCTCTCGGCAGACGACAGAATGCGCGTACCCATCAGAACGCCCTCCGCGCCGAGCGCAAAGGCCGCCGCCATGGTCCGCCCGTCCATGATGCCGCCGGCCGCCACCACCGGCACGTCCACCGCCTCGCATACCTGCGGGATCAGCACCATGCTGGCCACATCCTTCGGGTTCTTGAAGCCGCCCCCTTCGCCGCCCTCGACGATCAGGCCGTCAACGCCTGCCTCGATGGCGCGCAGGGCGCCCTGCAGGCTCGGCACGACATGGAACACGGTCAGGCCTGCCTCTTTGAGCATGCTCGTATATTTCATCGGATCACCAGCCGATGTCGTGACGAACTTGATGCCCTGATTGATGATGAAATCGACAATGTTCGGGTCGCGCACAAAGGCCTGTGCCACGTTCACGCCGAAGGGCTTGTCGGTCAGGTCACGCATCTTGAGGATTTCCTCGCGCACAGCGTCCAGTTCACCTGACGAGGTTTCGATAATGCCCATGCCGCCGGCATTGGAGACAGCCGAGGACAGATGAGAACGGGCGATCCAGCCCATGGCGGCCTGAATGATCGGCTTTTCGATGCCCAGCATTTCTGTGATGCGCGTCTTTACGGGTTTGGCTGTCATGAACGTCTCCTGCCTTGTGTTTTCTTGTTTGGTGCGGTGCTGCCGCAGGGGCAGCGCAAGTCGCTTAGCTGCCCCGCGGAACCGGCGTGCCGTAGCGATGGGCAAAATGGCGCGCGATGCTGCGGGCGTTCGGCAGGTAGCGCAGGCCATTGGCCTCCTGCACAGCAAGGTCCGGATGCACCTGCGTGTCAGGATGGAGCACGAGCGTTGGCGCGTTGTGGTTTCCCTCACCAATCAGGGCCACGATCTCTGAGCGCGGATGCTGAAGCCCGACATGAACAATGTCGAGCGCATCGCGTATGGCGGGAAAATAGCTGAGCACGCCCCATATCTCGGCGCATTCCGGGCAGAACTCACGGCGGCCCTTATCCTCAAATCCCGGCGGCAACAGGAACAGGACATCCTTCGGCATCGATAACTCCTCAAATCTATGATCCGGCGTTCATAGTATGAGCGTGCCGCGAAGTCATGGCGTGACACGAACCACTTGCCCCCTATGCTGTCTGAAAAGCTCCGGGAGAGATCATTAATGGCCGAGATGCAGCAGATCGTGCTGAAGCGCTATTGCGACGGACCGCCCGTGCCGGAAGACTTTGCGCTTGAGACTGCGCCCCTGCCGGAGCCGAAAGAGGGCCAGTTCCGCGTGGCGCATGTCTGGTGCTCGGTTGATCCTGGTACGCGTTCGCGCCTGTCAGGTGGCGATTCCTATGCGATGGCGCTGCCGCTCGGCAAGCCGATTGATGGGTTCAGCGTGGGCGTGGTCGACGCCAGCCAGAACGAGGCTTTTCCGGTCGGCAGCAAAGTGTTCTGCGCCGGGGGCTGGAAGTCGCATTCCATTCAGTCGGGCAGGGGCTTTGTCGGCAAGGTACCCGAAGCGCCCGTGCCGCTCAGCGCCTTGATTGGCGTGCTGGGCGTGCCTGGCCTGACAGCATGGTTCGGGATGAAGACGGTCGCGAAGTTCAAGGAAGGCGACGCCGTGCTGGTCACTTCCGCTGCCGGTCCGGTCGGCGCCACGGCGGGCCAGCTTGCAAAGGCCTGGGGCGCATCGAAAGTGGTCGGCATTGCGGGCGCGGATTCCAAATGCGAATTCCTGACGAGCGAGGCAGGCTTCGATGCGGCCATCAATTACAAAACGGCGACCGACCTGACAGCGGCCATCGCTGAACACTTTCCCAAGGGCGTCGATGTCCTGTTCGACAATGTCGGCAATGAAATGGTCAACCGCGTCCTGCCGCTGATGGCGCTGAACGGGCGCATCTGCATTTCCGGGCAGGTCGCTGACTATAATCTCACGCCTGAAGAGACGCCTGGCATCGTCAACACAAAGCCCTTCATCACGCACCGCGTGAACATGCAGGGCCTTGTCGTGTTCGATTTCGCCCGCGACTTTCCTGAAGCCCTGCAAACCATGGCGGGCCTGCTGGCAACGGGAAAACTCAAGAGCAACGAAGAACGCTTTAATGGCATCGCCGCCATGCCGGAAGCTTTCTGCGGCCTGTTCCGCGGCGAAAATTTCGGCCGGCGTGTCGTGAAAGTGGGAGAAGAGGCATGAGCACCAGTTACGATATCACGCAGGATAAATGGGAGCGTTTCACCTTCTCCCGCGAGGGGCGTGTCCTCACGGCCGCGATCACGTCTGACCATCCGGTCAATGGTGTAGACGAGCAGATGCACACTGAACTCGCGCTCGTGTTCAACTGCCTGCAGCGCGACAGCAAGAGCGACATCATCATCCTCACGGCCAAGGGGCGCGCCTTTTGCGCAGGCGGCGATTTCGACTGGTTCGAGGAGCAGATCAATCATCCTGAACGATTCCGCGCCATCGGCTGGGACGCCAAGCAGATCGTCACGACCCTGCTCAATATGGAAAAGCCGATCATCTGCCGCATGAATGGCGCTGCCGCCGGTCTCGGCGCGACGATCGCGCTCCTCTGCGATATCATCATTGCGGACGAGACCGCCAAGATCGGCGACCCGCATGTGAAGGTCGGCCTGGTTGCCGGTGATGGCGGCGCGCTGATCTGGCCCCAGCTGATCGGCTTTGCGAAGGCCAAGGAATTGCTGATGACAGGCGACCTGCTGAGCGCGAAAGAGGCGGAACGCATCGGCCTGATCAACTATGCTGTTCCCGCCGCAGAACTTGATGCCAAAGTGGCAGAACTTGTCGGCAAGCTGCAGGCGAATCCCAAATGGGCCGTGCGCTGGACCAAGACGACCGCCAACATTCCGCTGCGCGCGCTTGCGGCCCAGCTCATGGATGCCAGCATCGGCTGGGAAAGCGTGTCGAACTATCTGGGGGATCGCCGCGAAGCTGTCGCGGCCTTCAAGGAAAAACGCGCGCCCAAGCTGACGGGTGAATAAGATGCGCCTTCGCTCACCCAGCCATTATGAGTACGCCACCCTGACAGATCTCTGTATGCGGTCAAAATCTGTCTGGGGTTATCCGGATGACATGCTGGAGGAGTTCCGCGCGGAACTGACCATCGCTGAAGAAGATGTGGAATCCAGCATCGTTATCGTGGCCGACGATATTCGGGGCATCGCGGGTGTCGCGCAGGTGGCGCTTGACGGAGATACCGCGTGGCTTGAGAAACTCTTCGTCGAGCCCTCGCGCCTCGGCGAAGGCACCGGTCAGATGATGTATGTCTGGGCCTGCCGCGTTGCGCAGGATTCCGGAGCGAGGGACCTTGTGATCGACTGCGACCCTGACGCGATGAAATTCTACCTGCGCATGGGGGCCGAGCGGGATGGCGAAGCCGAGTCTCCGTCCATTTCAGGCCGCATGCTGCCGCGCCTTGTGCACAGGCTTCATCCGATGCGATCACGCTGAACCTTGCGGTCAGGCCGTTCCGGAACGGTCAGCGGCCATATCGAATTCGTTGAGGTCCGGCACGCGGCCAAAGGCGATCTTGGCCCCGGCATAGCCGCCCGGTGGCTCGTTATGGGTCCCCAGCGACACAACGCAGGTGCCATGGCGCGCGTTCAACGCATCCATCGCGTCGGTCACACGTTCCCAGCGATGGCGTGCCGAACGGCTGTCCTCATGGTCGAACAGGTCCGCGCTGGCTTCGCCGCTTTGATTCAGACCGTGCAGGATGACGGAGACCTTCTTCAGACGGCTGGTGCGCAGGGCGGCAAGGCCCGTGTCGTAGAGCAAGCTCGCCTCGTGCAGGAATGTGTGATCGTCGCGCGCCGGGAAAAAGCTACGCTCACCACTCCAGCGCCGCCCGTCCGTGCATGACATGGAAACGGCGACCCTGCGGGCCGTATAGTTCTCCCTGCGCAGGCGCCGCGCCGCCTTGGCCGTCAGCAGCCGAAGGCATTCGCGTGCCTTGTCAGGCCGACGCCAGTCATTTGACAGCACGCGGCCATGCCCGAACATACGGCGCACGGTTTCAGGGCGTGACACGGCATAGCCATGCAGCTGCGCCCACATGCGCTCGCCCTCGACACTGTTCCATATCTGACGGGCCTGCTTGGGCGAAAGGTTCCAGAGCTGCTCCACCGTGTAGACGCCAGCGCGGCCAAGGCGGGCATACATGCCGTTCGAAATGCCGGGCAGGTCTTTCAGGTCAAGATCAAACAGGCGCCCTGGCAGGTCTTCCGGGCGCAGGATGACGAAGCCGTTCGGCTTGTCCATTTCCGCCGCGACCTTGGCGAGGAACTGGTTTGGGGCAAGGCCGATAGAGGGCGTCAGCCATGGCCCGACATTCTGGCGCAGGCCTTCGCGGATGTCTGCGGCGAGGGCCTCGCAGCGCTGGCGCTCCGAGCCGCTCAGCGCGCACTCCATTTCGTCAACCGACCAGACCCGGTGCACGGGCGTATGCCGGTCGATCTCCGCCAGGATCTGGTGATGCAGTTTCACATAGACATCATGGCGGGCCACCGGCAGGGCAATATCCGGGCAGAGGGCCCGCGCCTCGCGAACCGACGTACCGCGTTTGATGCCCGCCTGCTTGGCGAGATAACAGCGGGCTATCAGGCTCGTATGCTCCGACTGAAGCGGGATGACCCCGACCGGCCGATCGCGCAGTTCGGGGCGTAATTGCTTCTCCGCGTTGGCAAAGAACGCATCGAAGTCGATATAGAGGGATTCGATCTCTGTCGGCTGGCGCATGCGGGCTCCTGTAAAAGAACATAAGCAGAACATTTTATCCGAGTCGAGCAGTTTAAGTGCGGCACCCCGCAACAGGAATTTGACGCCGGGGCCTGGCGGCGCTATCTGCCTTTTCGTGGTGATTTGGCCGGTCGGCTTGCAGCCACGTTAAACAAGTCGCTAAAAGGCCGCGCGGAACTGCCAGCAGACGCCTGCAATCCGCCTCCCTTTCTCGCGATGCTGAAGAATTGGAGTCATGGCTATGCCAATCAGGATCCCAGATACGCTGCCCGCCCGCGATGTGCTCGTGCGCGAAGGTGTTTCCGTGATGAGCGAGACGGATGCGATCCGTCAGGATATCCGTCCGTTACAGATCGGTCTCCTGAACCTGATGCCGAACAAGATTCGCACCGAGGCGCAGATCGCGCGCCTGATCGGCGCTTCGCCTCTACAGGTGGAGCTGACGCTGATCATGGTGGGCGGGCACACGCCGAAGAACACGCCGGAAGAACACCTGATCAGTTTCTACCAGAACTGGGAGGACGTGCGGGACCGCAAGTTCGACGGCTTCATCATTACCGGCGCGCCGATCGAGACGCTGGACTACGAAAACGTCAGCTACTGGCAGGAACTGACCGAAATTCTCGACTGGACGCGCACGAATGTCCATTCCAGCTTTTTCATCTGCTGGGGCGCCATGGCGGCGGCCTGGCACCTGCACGGCGTACCCAAGCATACGCTGGCGGAGAAGGCTTTCGGCGTGTACCGCCACCGCAACCTGGTGCCGACATCGCCTTTCCTGTCCGGCTTTTCCGACGACTTCCAGATCCCGGTCAGCCGCTGGACGGAAGTGCGCGCCGACGATATTGCCAAGGCGCCCGGCCTGCAGATCCTGATGGAATCCGACGTGACCGGCCCCTGCCTCCTGTCGGAGCCCGCCCAGCGTAATCTCTACTGTTTCAACCATATTGAATATGATTCGACCTCGTTGAAGGAAGAGTACGAGCGCGATGTGGCCGCCGGAAAGGCCATAAAGCCACCCTATGGGTATTTTCCGAAGGATGACACGACCGCCCAGCCGCTGAACCGCTGGCGCAGCCACGCGCATCTCCTGTTCGGCAACTGGATCAACCAGGTTTACCAGACCACACCGTTTGATGCGGCGGGGATTGGGGAGGACTAGCGACATCCCGCTTTCCCGTTCGGGGCAATCGCACTAGGTATCGCACATGACGAGTTTTGCCCCCGAACCCGCCCACGTCACCGAACTGCGCCGCCAGCTGTCGCGCTGGGTGGCTGACAGGATGCCCCGTGAGAAACGTCGCGAATGGGACAAGGCGCATACGTGGGACCGCGCGCTGTTCAAGGAACTCGCAGAGATGGGCCTGATCGGGCTCACGATCCCGGAAGAATATGGCGGGCAGGGCGAGGATATCTACGCCGCCGCCGCCGTGATCGAGGAACTCTGCCAGGGCGGGCCCAGCATGGCGGGCCCCTTCATCCATGCGGCCTTCTATGGCGGCCTGAATATTTCCGAGAACGGCTCGAAGGAGCAGAAGGAAACCCTGCTGCCCAGGCTGGCGCGCGGCGAAATGTTCCTCTGCTATGGCCTGTCAGAGCCCAATGTCGGCGGCGACCTGCCCAGCGTTGAAACCCGCGTCACGCGTGAGGGCGACGAGATCATCATCAATGGGGCCAAGCGCTGGTGCACGGGTGCCGACTGGTCAGACTATATCTACTGCCTCTGCCGCTCCGGCGGGCCGGAAGACCGCCACGGCAACCTCACCTTTGTCCTTGTGCCCACAGATGCACCCGGCGTCTCGATGCAGCCCCTCGAACATGCAAACCTCCGCTACACGGACTCCATGGACGTCTTCCTCGATGATGTCCGCCTGCCGGCCAGCGCCATCGTCGGTGGCCCCGAGAAATGGAACAAGGGCTGGGAAGCGCTCGCCGGCCGCGCACTCGATGTCGAGAAGATCGAGATCACCGCCGTCGCCTATGGCATCGCGCGCGCGGCGCTGGAAGAGGCCTGGACCTATGCGCAGGAGCGCACCCAGTTCGGCAAGCCGATCTCCAAGCATCAGGCCATTGCCCACAAGCTGGTCACCGCGCGCACCAAGCTCGCCGCCTGCCGCCACATGCTCTACCACGCCGCCTGGCTCGCCAGTGAGCACATGCCGTGCAGCGTCGAAACCGCCATGGCCAAGCTCTATGTCGCTGACACCGGCGTCGAGATCGGTCTCGCCTGCCAGCAGGTCATCGGCGCCTATGGCCTCTCGGATGCGTATGACATCGAACGCAATGTCCGCGACCTCCTCGGCATGCCCATCGTTGGTGGCTCATCGGATATCCAGAAGAACAATCTGGCGCGGATGTTGAGACTGTAGATGACAACCGAGACGTTGGAGTCACCCGAACTTTCCTATGCGTCCTATTTCGACGATCCGCTGAAGCGGCGCCTCATCCGCGCGGTCGAGCGCATGTCCGGCCAGCCGAAGATCAAACAGCTCTACGAGCACTACCGCGACCATCTCGCCCATGACGTGCCCTTCTTCGAGGCCGCCATGCGCCTGCTCGATCTCGACGTCCAGTTCTCTGCCTCCCGCCTCGCAGAGATCCCGCGCACGGGCCCGCTGGTCATCGTGGCAAACCATCCCTTCGGCGTACTCGATGGCCTCGTCATCTGCTGGCTCACGAGCCTCCGCCGGATGGACTTCAAGGTCCTCACCAATTCCGCCCTCGACGGCGTGCCTGAGGCGCGTCCCTACATCCTCCCGGTCGATTTTTCCGGCACCAAGGAAGCGCTCGCGGCCAATGTCGCCATGCGCAAGGAGGCGCTGGAACATGTGAAGGCGGACGGCTGCGTCATCGTCTTTCCCGGCGGCGGCGTTGCCACGACACCGCGCCCGTTCGACCGCACAGCCGTGGACGATGAATGGAAACCCTTCACGGCCAAACTGATCTCCCATTCCGGCGCGCATGTAACGCCCGTCTATTTCGAGGGCCAGAATTCCCGCCTGTTCCAACTCGCCAGCCACTTTTCGCTTGAACTCCGCCTCGCCCTCGTCTTCCGCGAAGTGGAACGGCGCATGGGCACAGCCCTGCCCGTCGTCATCGGCGAGACATTGACGCCGGAAGCCCTGACGAATGCCGGAAAACGCAAAGGCCTGATGGAATTCCTGCGAGCGCAAACCTATGGTCTTGCGCCTGTAGGGCAGACCCTGCGATATGATGCGGCGACACGCCGTTTCATGGCGAAAAAGCCGTTGGTATTCCGCTAGGGGTGGAGGAATAAAATGAGTGATCCGCTGGGAGATGCTGTCGAGACGGCGATTGAGCATGCGGGCGCTGATGCTGCCGCAGGCCTCGCCGAGGGCCGGCGCGAGGCGAATGACACGCGCTGCCTGAATTGCGGCGAGCCTCTCAAGGCCAATTATTGCCCGGAGTGCGGGCAGGGCGCGCACAGCCTGCGCAGACCGTTCTGGTCACTGCTCGGCGAGAGCGTCGAAACGCTCTTCTCCATAGACAGCCGCTTTGCGAAAACTGTGCCCGACCTGATGGCCCATCCCGGTCGGATGACGCGCCACTATCTTGACGGTCAGCGCGCCCGCTTCCTGCCGCCCTTCCGCCTCTACGTGCTCGCATCACTGATCTTTTTCATTCTCATGCCACTGGTCATGGGTCAGGGCTTCGCGTTCATGCCGAAGGGCACCCAGAATTTCGAGGACGCCCGGGCCGAAATCGAAGCGTCGCATAATGACGGGGATATGACCGACGAGGAATATCAGTCTGCGATCCGCGGTCTCGACCAGGCCGAACATGTCTGGCGCGGCGGCTTACCGGGACTGGTAACGCCCCCGGTGCCAAATGCCGAAGGTGACGCCGCGCCGCCGCCTGATGAGGAATGGGCCGGGTTCATGCCGCGTGAAGCGCTGGATGCCGTTCGCGAGGCGGGGGCTAATGGCGACAAGGATGCCGCCCGTTTTGCCGAAATCGTGGACGAGCCGGGACGGTTAGCCGAGGAGACGCAGCGCTGGATCCCGCGAATGATGTTCGTGCTGCTTCCGGTCTATGCCTGCCTGCTCGCACTGGTCTACTTCTGGCGACGGCAGTTCCTGTTCTTCGACCACCTCATCGTCTCGCTCCATTTCCATTCCGCGCTCTTCTTCGCGATGTCCATCGGCCTTGTCTTGGTGCCATTCATTGGGCTTGGCTGGGTCAGCCTCGCCCTGATCGTCTATTCCAATTTCTACCTCTACCGCCTGAACAGAGTGGTGTACGGACGGGGCGCATTAAGTTCGGCTTTGCGAACAGTCACGCTCGACAGCCTCTATATTGTCATCTTGCTGTTTGCCCTGCTGATGGCCGCCATTCTCGGCGCCTTGTCATTATGAGCGGCCCCGCATGATCCGGGATATGTCCATGCGGCGGGCGACGACCGACGATGCAGCAGCATTGGCCGAAATACACATGGAGGCACGGGCCGCGGCAATGCCATGGCTTGCGGTGGTGCATACGCCTGACGAAGTCCTTCAGTATTTCCGGCAAGACGTGATTCCGGGATCCGACGTTTGGCTTGCGGCGAGTCCTGCCGGTATCGCCGGCTTCTGTGCGCGCCTTGGCAACGAACTGGACCACCTCTATGTCGCCGTGCCTTTCTGGCGGCAGGGAGTCGGCGCCGCATTGTTAAAGATGGCCATGCTCACTGTTCCCCGGCTGCAATTATGGACATTTCAGCGAAATGCCGGTGCGCGGCAATTCTATGAAGGGCACGGGTTTACGCCCGTGGCATTCACCGATGGAACGGAGAATGAGGAACGTGAGCCCGACGTTCGCTACCGGTGGGAGGGACCGGATGATCACGTCTGACCAGTTGTGCGGCATCGCGCTTTCCTTTCCACACGCGATCGAGAAACCGCATTTTGACTGGGCGAGCTTTCGCGTGGATGTGCCCAAGGGCAAGATCTTCTGCACGCTGCCGCCCCACCATGAATTCTCGAACGTGTTCCTGACACCCGAGGAGCAGGCCATGCTGGTCGGGGCAGAGCCGGATGTCTTCTTCAAGGTGCCCAATAAGTGGGGCGACAAGGGCGCGACCTCCATCCGGCTCGTCGCCTGCGACGAGGCAACGCTTCGCTCCGCGCTGGCCATGTCCTGGCGTCATGCCGCGCCAGCGAAATACCACGACGCACTGAAGCCTTGATCGTTTCGCATTCAGGTCTAGTCTTCGATCATGCCTGATACATTCACACCGACTGACACGCTCGCCAATGTTCGCGCACTGGCGCCTGAACTTTCCGCCCGCGCGGCGGAAATGGAAGACGTCCGCCGCCTTCCGGCTGATCTTGCTGCGAAGATGGCCAGGGCGGGCCTCTTCCGAATGGTCACGCCAAAAAGCTTTGGCGGCCTTGAACTGCCGCCTCGTGAGATCGTCGAAGCGGTCGAGGCTGTGGCCACAGCCAATGCCAGCGCAGGCTGGTGCGCCATGATCGGTGCCACGACAGCGCTGAACGCCGCCTATATGGCCCCCGAGACTGCCAGCGAAATCTATTCCGACCCCGACATCATCACTGGCGGCGTGTTCGCGCCCATGGGCAGGGCCATTGATGAAGGCGATCATTACCTTGTCTCCGGCCGCTGGCAGTGGGGCTCGGGCTCGGCCAATTGCACCTGGCTTTGCGGCGGTTGCACGGTCTGGGAAAACGGCGAGATGAAGCGCCTGCCCAGCGGTGCACCGGATGCCCGCATGATGGTCTTCCCGGCCAGCGAGGCGACCCTGCTCGACACATGGCACGTCATGGGCCTCAAGGGCACAGGCTCCGGCGATTTCGAGGTGAAGGATATCGTGGTCACGAAGGCGCAGTCTGTTTCGTTGATGGTCGATCAGCCCCATGAGACCGGCGGCCTGTTCAAGTTCCCGGCCTTCGGGCTCCTGTCTCTCGGCGTGTCGGCCGTTGCGCTTGGCAATGCACGCGGTGCCTTGGACGCCTTCGCTGCGCTGGCAACCGCCAAGAAATCACAAGGTTCCACCAAGACGCTTGCCGAACGCCAGACCATGCAGGCCGAGTTTGCCAAATGCGAAGCGGGATGGCGCGCCGCCCGTGCCTATCTCTTTGACGAGATCGACCAGACATGGGCGATTGCAACAGGGGAGGGGGCAATCCCGATGGAGCGCCGCGCCGCGCTCCGCATGGCCTGCACCCACATGACGCGCACAGGCGCCGACATCTGCCGCACGCTCTACGATCTCGGCGGCGGCGCAGCGCTGTTCGAAGCCTCAGACCTGCAGCGCCGTTTCCGCGACAGTCACGCCATCACCCAGCATATCGTGACCGCGCCTTCGACATGGGAACTCACGGGTCGCATCCTGTTCGGCCTGCCCACCGACGGCGGCATGGTCTAGCCCGCCATCCCCCACTGCAAAATCCTGAGAAATGTGACTGGCAAATTCTGCCGGGAAAGTGTCAGTTGTCGAAAACAAACGCGCGTATACGCGAAAATGATGAGAGGGAAGTTCCATGAAAATTCACGGATTGATGATGGCCGCCTCGCTGGTGGCGCTCGCTGCTACAGGCTGCACCAGCAAGATGGCAGGTCAGGAGCCGGATCTCTATGTCGAACTGCCCGACCCGTCACTGGAAACGCCGCCGACGCCGGAGCGCATAGATGTAGATCCCATGGCCATTGATACGAGCACCGCTTGGGGCGCTTATCTTTCCGACTTTCTGGAATCTTATTTCCCGGTCAATCCGGGTTTCGCCATCTATCAGGGCCGTCACGAATTCGACGGTCAGCTGGCTGACTGGTCGCCCTCAGGCCTGCAACTCGCCGTCGACCAGCGCAAGCAGGCGATCGAAGCGGCTGAAGCCCTCGACGATGCGGCGCTGTCGGATAATGACAAGTATGAACGCAGCTACCTGATCCATGTCCTGCAGGGTGAGCTGTTCTGGCTGACCGAGGCTGACTGGCCCCACAAGAATCCAAGCTTCTATGTCGGCGCGCTGGACCCTAACGTCTACATCGCCCGGCCCTATGCCGATGCCGAGACGCGCATGAAGGCCTTCATCAAATACGCGAAAGCCGTTCCGGCCGCCGCCAAGCAGATCGAGGCCAACCTCGAGCTGCCGCTGCCCGAAACCTATCTTAAATACGGCCAGGCCGGCTTTGGCGGTTTCGCAGAATATTATTCGGGCGATGCCAAGGCGGCCTTCGCGGATGTGAAGGACGAAGCCCTGCAGGCCGAGTTCGATGAGGCCACAGCGGCCGCGTCAGTTGCCATGCAAGCCCTGTCCGATCATATCGGCTCGGTGCCCGCCACCAAGGACGGCTTCGCCCTCGGCGCCGAGAAGTTCTCCGACATGGTCCGCCTTACGGAAGCAGTCGATATCCCGCTCGCGGAGCTGAAAGCCATCGGCGAGGCTGACCTGAAGCGCAACCAGGACGCCCTGAAAGAGGCCTGCACGGCCTATGCACCCGGCCTGTCGCTTGGTGACTGCATGGCCAAGATGGGATCGAACAAGCCCGAGGTTGGCCCGGTCGAGGAAGCCCGCGAACAGCTTCCCGAACTGCGCGCCTTCATCGAGGCGAACAATATCGTCACCATCCCCGGCACCGAGCAGGCCCTCGTCGAGGAATCGCCGCCCTATAACCGGCAGAACTCCGCCTATATCGACATTCCGGGGCCCTACGAAAAAGGCCTGCCATCGGTCTATTACATCTCCCCGCCAGACCCGGCCTGGGACGAGGAAACCCGCAACGCCTATGTGCCCGGCAAGGAAGACCTGCTCTTCACCAGCGTGCACGAAGTCTGGCCCGGCCACTTCCTGAACTTCCTGCATTCGAACCGGTCTGAGTCCGTGCTTGGCAAGCTCTTCGTCGGCTATGCCTTCGCCGAGGGCTGGGCGCATTATTCCGAAGAGATGATGTATGATGCGGGCCTGCATGATGGCGACCCGGAAACCCATGTCGGCCAGCTCTCCAACGCCCTGCTGCGCGACTGCCGCTATCTGTCCGCCATCGGCTTGCATTCCGAAGGCATGACCGTTGAGGAGAGCTACAATCTCTTCCGCAACGAATGCTACCAGGATCCGGGCAATGCCACCCAGCAAGCCGCACGCGGCACCTATGACCCGGCCTATCTCAACTACACGATGGGCAAGCTCATGATCCGCAAGCTGCGCCAGGACTGGACGCAGAAGCACTTCGCTGATGATCCGCGCGCCGGCTGGCAGGCCTTCCACGATGAGTTCCTGTCCTATGGCGGCCCGCCCATTCCACTCGTCCGCAAGGAAATGATGGAAGAGCCTGAAGTTAAGGCCGTCTTCTAGCCAGCGACAGGTCCCCTTGCGGCCTGTCATGCGCCTCGCATAGGGTGCTGGCAGGCCGGTTGGGGGACAGGAATTGGCGGCGTCACTCAATATTGGTATTGCGGGCGCGGGGATCGGCGGTCTCGCGGCGGCGGCGTTCCTTGCCCGTGAGGGCCACCGCGTCACCGTCTTCGACCAGTTTGAAACCGTGGGGCCGATTGGCTCCGGCCTGATCCTGCAGGAGACCGGCCTCACCATTCTGGGCGAACTGGGCCTGCGCGCGAAGGCAGAGGCGCTCGGCGCCCCCATCCGGCGGCTCTATGGCCTGTCCCGGCCTTCAGGCCGGACCGTACTGGACGTCCGCTATGGCGCCCTGCGCAAGGCCCTCATCGGTGTCTCGATCCAGCGCCCGGCCCTGTTCAATCTGGTGCATGGTGCAGCAATTGCCGCAGGCGCGCGGATCGAGACCTCCACCCGCATCACGGCGGCCAATCCCAAAGATGCCGTACTCGTCGATGCCGGCGGCGCCACGCACGGCCCGTTCGACCTGATCGTTGATGCCTTGGGTGTACGCTCGGTACTGTCCACAACGCCGAGCCGTGAACTCCCCTATGGCGCGCTCTGGGCCACATTGCCCTGGCCTGTAACGGGTTTCCATGCCGACGCCCTTGAACAGCGCTACGAAGCGGCCAGCCGCATGGCCGGGGTCATGCCGTCCGGTCGGGCCACGCCCGGTGCACCCGACACGGCCACCTATTTCTGGTCCATCCGCGGCGATCAGCATGAGGCCTGGCGCGCTGCCCCGCTCACCCATTGGCGCGATGCGGCCCTCTCGCTCTGGCCCGAGACGGAATCCCTGCTCGCGACCCTTCGCTCCCATGACGACCTGACCTTCGCCCGCTATCGTCACCGCACGCACTGGCCTGCCGTCGCGGGTCGCATGGTCCATCTCGGCGACAGCTGGCATGCCGCCAGTCCGCAGCTCGGGCAGGGGGCCAATATGGCCCTGCTGGATGCCTTTGCGCTCGGCCGAGCCCTTGGTCGCAAGCAGGATGTCCGCGATGCGCTGAACGATTATGCGAAGATGCGCGCGCTGCATGTGCGCCTGTTCCAGCTGATGAGCTTCCTCTTCACACCCGTCTACCAATCAGACTCCCGCATCCTGCCGCTGGTGCGCGACGGGTTCGCCGCGCCCGTCAGCCGCATCTGGCCAGCGCCTCAGGTTCTGGCAGCAATGGTATCCGGCGGCCTCGGCGCGCCGCTCTGGCGGCTTGGCCTCAAGCCCGGCCGCTAACGCTGGCAGGTGCCGCAATAGAAGGTCGACCGACCGGACTGGACGATCCGCCGGATCGGCGCGCCGCACGCCTTGCAGGGCTTGTACTCGCGGTCATAGACATCGAACCGGTGCTGGAAATAGCCAAGCTCCCCGCTCGCACTGGCAAAGTCCGAGATCGAGGATCCACCGGCATCAATCGCCTCGGCAATCACCTGGTTGATCGCTGGCGCCAGCCGCGCTGCGCGCTGTCCGGGAATGCTGGCAGCCTTGCGCTTGGGTGAAATGCCCGCGCGGTAGAGCGCCTCGCACACATAGATATTGCCGAGCCCGGCAATGACTGACTGGTCCAGCAGCGCCGCCTTGATCGGCGTCGCCTTGCCCTTCAGGGCCGTGTCCAGATAGGCCGCCGAAAACCCGTTCGACAACGGCTCTGGCCCCATCGCCAGCAGGCGCGGATAAGTGTCGAAGGTTGCCGCTGGCCACAGCTCCATGAATCCGAACCGGCGCGGATCATTATAGGTCACCGTCTGGCCGTCCTGCATCTGGAAGACGACATGGTCGTGCCGTGCATCATTGCCCGTCGCGTGATGAAAGTCGGCCGTTGCATTTCCGCCAACGGTGAACCGTCCCGTCATGCCGAGATGCATGACCAGAACTTCGCCCGTGGACAGGTCCAGCGTCAGGAACTTGGCCCGCCGCCCCATGCGCTCAATCCGCGCGCCGCTGACGCGTTCGGCAAACCGCTCGGGGAAGGGGAAACGCAGGTCGGGCCGGTTCTGCAGCAATGACTGGATGATCGCGCCCTCCATCACAGGGGCGAGTCCGCGGCGAACTGTCTCGACTTCGGGTAATTCAGGCATTCTTATCGCATATAGCCTATGGCGGTTCAGGTAACTATGGTGGCGCGCATGTCAGACGCAGAAATAGAGCGCAAGGTCTCCTTCGGGTTCGAGGAGGTAACGGAGTCCGAGAAGGTCGCCCGAGTGAAGGGCGTATTCCGCTCGGTCGCCTCGCGGTATGACCTGATGAATGATCTCATGTCCGCTGGCGTGCACCGCCTGTGGAAGCATGATGCGATGAACAAGCTGAACCCGCAGCCCGGCGAACGTCACCTTGATGTCGCGGGCGGTACGGGCGAACTGGCGCGGGCCTTCCTTGAACTGGCTGACAAGGCCGGCAAGCGGCGCGGTATTGATGCGAAAGCAACCGCCATCGTCTGCGATATCAATGATGCGATGTTGGAAGCCGGGAAGGCGCGCGCCGATAATGCAAAATGGGATGGCCGCCTCGACTGGGTCTGCGCCGACGGCCAGAAATTGCCCTATCCTGACCGCAGCTTCGATGCTGTCACCGTCTCATTCGGCATTCGCAATTTTGCGGATCGCGTCGCAGGCCTGACAGAGTTTCGCCGCGTGCTGAAGCCGGGCGGCCGTCTCGGCGTTCTGGAGTTCAGCCACATGACGGCGCCGGCATTGCAGGCGGCCTATGACACCTACAGCTACAACGTCATCCCGCGCCTCGGCAGCCTCGTCGCAGGTGACCGCGAGAGCTACCAGTATCTCGTCGAATCCATCCGTCAGTTCCCGGATCAGGAAACCTTCCGCACAGAAATGGAAAACGCGGGCTTCTCCCGCGTTTCCGTAACCAATTTTTCCGGTGGCATCGCCGCCCTGCACTTTGGCTGGGCGGTCTGATGCGGGGCAGGCTAGTTGCCGTCGACCTTGATGCCGTCATCGCCAACCGAGATTTCGAGGTCGGCCTGGGCGCTGTGATCCTGCGTGAAATAGTAGACGCCGAAGCCGATCACGCCGACCAGCAGCGCGCCCACGAGGAAATACAGAAAACCGTTATTGTTCGTATTTGAACCAGACATGTCAGGCCCCTTGTTTTGTTAATATTGCTCTCACAACGCCCCGGTCTGCGGGATGGTTCCCGCCCGGATGGAGTGGCCTGATGGGCGCTGTGTCAGACTATCTGCGCCTGATGCGCGCGGGCACCGCGCTCGCCCGTCATGACGTGATCCTGCCCGGGGCTTACCAGTCGCGCCTGCCGCTGCCTGCGCGCGTGGCTGGCGGCATATTGCGCGTGTTCAGCGGGGGTGCCCGCGGAAGGCCCGGCGAGCGGCTCGCCCGTGCCCTCGAAAAGCTCGGGCCCGCCTATATCAAGCTCGGCCAGTTCCTTGCGACGCGTCCTGACGTCTTCGGCGCAGAAGTCACGATGGATCTCAGCCGCCTGAAGGACAAGCTGCCCCCGTTTGACGTAAAGCTCGCCCGCGCGGCCCTCGTTGAGGAATTCGGGGCAGAGGAAGCCAATCGCCTTTTTCCTGACCTCGGCAAGCCCATTGCGGCGGCGTCCCTCGCGCAGGTTCACCGCATGGAAACGGCGAGCGGTCCGCTGGCCGTCAAGATCCTGCGCCCTGGCATTGAAGGCCAACTCCTGCGCGAACTCTCCGCCATGAAACGCGCAGCGCGCATGGTCGAAGGCGTCTCCGTCGAAAGCCGCCGCCTGAAGCCTGTCGCTTTCACCGAGACCATTTCCGCCGCCATGATGCGCGAGACAGACCTGCGTCTCGAGGCTGGCGGTGCCGACGAGATGCGCGCGCTCAGTGAAAAGAGCGGCTATTTCCAGGTCCCGCCCGTCGACTGGGACAGGACGGGCCGCCGCGTGCTCACCACGGGCTGGGTCGAGGGCATTCCGCTCACCCACCCGGACGCGCTCAACAATCCGGCCATCGACCGCGTCGCGCTCGCCAATGACATTACACGCGGCTTCCTCACCCATGCGATCGAGCATGGCGTCTTCCATGCAGACATGCACGAAGGCAACATCATCATCACGCCGGAAGGCAAGGTGGCTTTGGTCGATTTCGGCATCATCGGCCGCATCGGGATGACCGAACGTCGCTTCCTGGCCGAAATCCTCTGGGGCTTCCTGAAGCGCGACTACATGCGCATCGCCGAAGTCCACTTCGAGGCGGGCTATGTCCCTTCCACCCAGTCGGTCGGTGACTTTGCACAGGCCCTGCGCTCCATCGGCGAGCCGGTTCACGGCAAGCCCGCCGAGGAGGTCTCGATGGGCCGCGTCATCCTCCAGCTCTTCGACTACACCCAGACCTTCGGCATGGAGATGCGCCCAGAACTGGTCCTTCTCCAGAAGACCATGGTGCAGGTCGAAGGCGTGGCCCGCGCGATTGATCCGGGGCACAATATCTGGACAGCGTCAGAGCCTGTCGTCGGCGGTTGGGTCAGGCGCAGTTTCGGGCCGGAAGGCGCCGCGCGCCTCATCAGTGGCAACCTCAAGGAAATCACCAACCGCCTGAAACGCCTGCCAGAGGTCATGGACAGGTTCGAAGCGTCCCTTGAGGAACCCGCGAACGGTCCGCCAACGGTCCGGCGTGCCCCCTTCGCGCCCTGGTGGGGCTGGTTCGGACTGGTCACAGTTCTGGCCCTGATAGGCTATGGCATCATCGTCGCCCTCGCCTGAGGCGCCTGCTGGCCGCGCCGCACTCCCGTGCCGGGTGTAAGCTCTTAATCTGTATTAACGATTGGCCTACGCTTGCCCCGTCCGAGTCGGAAGGGGCACGTCATGAAGGCCATCCTGTTTGCTGTTGCGAGCCTCGCGCTACTCGCGCCAACGGCCACCGCCCGCGATAGCCTCATCCTAAGGGCACCTTTCGATCAGGTGGGATATTTCCCCCAACCCGGCGCTGCCCCCCTGGGAGAACTGCAAGGCGGGGCCGACACGCATGTCGCGAGCCAGGCCCGGATCATCCGGGTGACCCCGCGCGAGCAAGAATCCGGCATGCGCATCTTCCGCGGCAGCGCCGTCACCGAACATGACCGGTCACCGACCCGTAGAATGGACACGGAATTCGCCGGGAAGACCGTCATAAGGGTCAAGAAACCGCCTCGGAATCCCTACAAGACGGTCATTGTTTACCGGCCGGGGTCTGTCACGCGCATCCGTCCGGACCGGTTTCCTGACTGAATTCCTGCTGAATCTTTACCAGTCACAGCGGTTTCACGGGGTTTTGTGGGGTTTCTGCAAGGATTTTGCGGTAAGACAGCGCCAGCAACCTATCTGAAGGCCATGGAACAGAAACGCATTCTCCTCGTCATCGGCGGCGGTATCGCCGCCTACAAGAGCCTCGAGCTGATCCGCGAACTTGGCCGTCGCGGCATCGCCAGCCGCTGCATCGTGACGAAAGCCGGTCAGGAATTCGTCACGCCGCTTTCCGTGTCAGCGCTCTCCGGCGACAAGGCCTATACCGAGCTGTTCGACCTCGATGAGGAAGCCGAGATGGGCCATATCCAGCTCTCGCGCTCGGCTGATCTGGTCGTTGTCTGCCCCGCCACCGCAGACCTGATGGCCAAGGCCAATGCCGGCCTCGCCAATGACCTGGCCTCCACCATGCTGCTCGCCACCGACAAGCCTGTCCTGATGGTGCCCGCCATGAATGTGCGCATGTGGCAGCACGCCGCGACGATCCGCAATGTCGCCCAACTGCGCGCTGATGGCGTCACCGTGATGGAGCCGGACGAAGGCGCCATGGCCTGCGGCGAGTTCGGCCCGGGCCGCTTGCCGGAAGTCCGCGCGATTGTCGCCGCCATCGAAGCACAGCTCGAAGATCCGGGGCAGGGGGCGCTCGTTGGCGTCCACGCCCTCATCACCGCTGGCCCGACGCGTGAGCCGCTGGACCCGGTCCGCTACCTCTCAAACCATTCCTCGGGTCGTCAGGGCTATGCTATTGCAGCGGCGCTGGCTGCGCAGGGCGCCGATGTGACCCTCGTGTCCGGTCCTGTCGCGCTTGCGCCACCGCGCGGCGTGACGCTTGTAAAGGTCGAGACCGCCCGCCAGATGCTCAAGGCCTGCGAAGACGCCCTACCTGCCGACGTATTCATCTCCGTCGCTGCCGTTGCTGACTGGCGCCCGGCCCGCGCGGCCACCAAGAAGCTCAAGATCAAGGCGACCGATGCCGTCGCTCCGGCCATGGAGCTGGCCGAGAACCCCGACATCCTCAAGACGCTGTCCAACAAGCGCAAGAACCGTCCGCGCCTCGTGATTGGATTTGCCGCCGAGACACATGACGTGGAGGACTATGCCCGCGCCAAGCTCGCCCGTAAGGGCTGTGACTGGATCGTCGCCAATGATGTCTCCGGCGATGTCATGGGCGGCGCCGAAAATGAAGTCGTGCTGATCACGCCCGACCAATCCGAACGCTGGCCCCGCATGGGCAAGGAAGAGGTTGCCCTCCGGCTCGCGCGCAAGATCGTGGCTGAACTGGGCGGCGATGGCGGCGGCATCAAGCTCGCAGCGGAATAGGGCCGTCTTGACAGCCCGGTTGCCATGGCGCACCCGCCCGGCATGATTATTCGCTCTTACAAAACGTCCGATCTGCCTGCCCTCCTTGTCATCAATCAGGCGGGTGTGCCCGGCGTTGGCGACGAGACCGAAGCAACGCTCGGCAAGTGGCTCAGCCTCCATGATGCCCGCGTCGCCGCCGATGAAGACGGCACGCTGCTAGGCTTCATCAACCTCCTCCCGCCGGGCGAAATGCGCTATGAAAGTGCCAATCTGCGTTGGCTGGAGAAATGGGGCGATGATTTCATCTATGTCGACCGTATCGCCATTGCCGAAGCAGGCCGGGGGCAGGGCGTCGGCGCGGCCCTCTATGAAGACGCCTTCCGCACCTATGCCGGAAAGACGCCGTGGATAACCTGCGAAGTAAACCTGCGCCCCCCCAATCCCGGCTCCCTCCGTTTCCACGCACGACTTGGCTTTGAGGAGATCGGACGGCGTTCCTACGCAGACGACACCAAGGAAGTCGCTTATCTCGCCCGCGCCCTTACTTGACTCCGGCACGCGACTCAAACACGGCTGCGCCCCATGAAAAACGTCACTGTCAGCGTCTGTCCGCTCCCGCATTTCGAAGGGCTTAACCTGCCCGCCTATGAAACCGCCGGTTCGGCCGGCATGGACGTGCGCGCCGCCTTGCCAGAGGCTGAACCTATGGTTCTGGCCCCCGGCGCCCGCGCCATGGTGCCGACCGGCCTGAGCGTCGCCATTCCCGAAGGCTACGAGATCCAGGTCCGCCCGCGCTCCGGCCTTGCCGCCAAGCATGGCCTCACCTGCCTCAACACGCCGGGCACCATCGACAGTGATTATCGAGGCGAGATCAAGGTCATCCTGATCAATCTCGGCGCAGAACCGTTCACCATCGCGCGCGGCGAACGTATCGCACAATTGGTGTTGGCCCCGGTCACCCAACTTGGCTGGGCCAAGGTCGACACGCTGGATGAGACCAGTCGTGGCACTGGCGGTTTCGGTTCGACCGGGCAATAATAGGCCTTGCATCGGGCCAAGACTTGCCCATATATCGAATATCGATAATGCTTGGAGGCACTTAAAATGGATCCATTTCAGATGGTCGTCATCATCGTACTGATTTCGGTCGGTGCGGGCGTGCTCAAGAACTATTTCAAGATGAAACATAACCAGCAGGCAGATGCGGCGTCCGAAAAGGATGTGGCGCGCATGCAGTCCGAGATCGACCGGCTGAAAGAGCGCGTCCACGTGCTCGAGAAGATCGTTACCGATAATGACCGCCAGCTGGCCGAGGAAATCCGCAAGCTCGCCTAGCCAGTTCCTTAACACGGGGCGGAAAATTGTCCCTTTAGAGTCCACCCGAACCTAAACTCCTGCGTGTATGGAGATTGGCAAACGGAGGACAGCCGTATGGCGACTTTTGGCAAGAAGAGAGCAGGCGCGACAGGTGCACCCAGCTTCGGCAAGCGCCCGGCTATGACATCGTCGGCCGGTGTTTTCGGCGCGCCTGCACATCCTGCAGGTGATCTCAGTCCTGAGGCCCGTGCCTTTCTCGAAGCCGAGCGCAGCATGCGAGGCCAGCCTGCACCTGCCGCCTCAGCGTCCATTCCCATGCCGTCCTACGCGGTGCCTCAGCCCGGCCAGCCGCAAGGCAAGCCAGCCGGAAAGCCCGTTTTCGGCCGCCGCATCGCTGCGCGCATCATTGACGAGTTGCTCATCCTGATTCCGGTTGGCATCATGTTCATGCCGTCTCTCACCAGCGCCATCAGTGCATTGGCTAGCGCAGACGGCGGCTCGCCCGAAGAGGCCCGCGCGAATATTGAAATACTGAAGTTTGGCGCCGTCTGCTTCCTGGCGCAGGCGCTCTACGGCATCCTGCTGGAAAGCTCGGGCATGCAGGCGACGATTGGCAAGCTGATGTTCGGCGCCGTCGTGACAGACCCGAACGGACAGAAACCGGCCCTTGGTGCGGTCATCATGCGCAATACGCTGGGCCGCTTGATCGTCAACGTGATCCCGCTCTGTGGCGGCTATGCTATCGGCCTGTTCCGGGCTGACCGGCGCTGCGTGCATGACCTGATCGGCAACACGATGGTGCGCGCACGGGCGCCCTATGCCGAGCCGTCCTATTCGCAGGTCTTCGCCTAGGCGCAGCGCGTTTCAGATCAGGGCACTGTCGTCGCGGGCAAACTTCGCCAGCAGATAGGCATCTGTATCCTCGATCGTTTCCAGCTTGCCGAAGGCAAACGCCTCCCGGTCCAGCACAAGGTCACGCGGGCGAAGTTCGCGGCTAATCTCCAGCCCTTCCAGTGTTCGCGCGCGTGAGAAGGCGACATAGGCCTGCCCATGGGCGAACATGCCGCTGTCGAAGTCGATAAACACCTTGTCCAGCGTCAGGCCCTGCGCCTTGTGGATCGTCACGGCATAGGCAAGGCGCAGCGGCATCTGCTTGAACGTCCCGACGACTTCGCGCTTCACCTTCTTGGTTTCCGGCTCCAGATCGTAGCGGTATTTCTCCCAGGCTGACGGCTCTATCTCATAGGCGCGACCCTCTATTGAGACGATCACGCCCTTGCCGGAAAAGCCTTCCACAATCGCCAGTGACCCGTTGACCCAGCGCCCTTCCGGATCGTTCCGGATCAGCATGACGCGGGCGCCTTCCTTCAGCACGAGATCGGCTTCGGTGGGGAAGGCCTTCTCCTCGAACTGTCCCTGTACTTCGGCCGAGAAGGTCTTCGAGCGGGTCGTCAGGCCGTCGAGCCTGGCCTGGTTGATACGGTTGGCATTGGCATTGTTGGGCGTCAGCACGACATGCGTTTCGGACGCATCCACGGCGCTGCGCGAGGATACAACACTGCGCAGCACGGCCTCGTCCATCGGCGTCACCTTGCCTGTGCGCAGTGCGCCCAGCAGTGCGAGGAAGCGTGGGTCTTCCTGCCGGAATACATGCTTCAGCGCCAGCAGGGCAAACTCGGCCTCCTTGAACGCGGGCGCATTGAAGAAATAGCTGCCGCCATAGCGATCATGAAGAATTGGCGATTCACTGTTCGAGACGACCGGCGGCAGTTGGTGCAGGTCGCCCGACAGGATCATCCGCACGCCGCCAAACGGGCGCTTCGACATCCGGTTCAGCTTGAGGCTGCGGTCGATGGCATCCAGCATGTCCGCCCGCACCATAGAAATCTCGTCGATGATCACGGTCTCCACCGCCTTGATCAGCCGTGTCGAGCGCAGGCGCTTGACATCGCCCGGCTCTACAAGGCGCGGTGGCAGCTTGAAGAAGGAATGGATTGTCTGCCCGCCGGCATTCATGGCGGCTACGCCCGTTGGTGCCAGCACCACCGCCTTGTCGCCCGCGCCAGCGAGAAACTTGCGCAGCATGGTCGTCTTGCCGGTTCCGGCGCGTCCGGTGAGGAACAGGTTGCCTTGGGCCCCGGCGCCGCTGGCCACCCATTTGGCGGGCGCGGCATAGAGGGTTTCGGGATCGTCGGAGCGCGTCTCGGTCATCCCCCCGCTTAACGGGCTTTTTCCGCCATGGCGAGTGGCGCTGCCGCGTAAAGCCTGACACCGGCTTGACTCTGCAAAATGTGCAAACTACTTTGTATTTCAAAGTTTATATCGGAGCCTTTCTCATGAGCCACTCATCCCTCACCGACGATCTTTCCTATTTGCGTGACATGGCCGAAGCGGGCCAGAACGCGCCGTTGCTGGGCGGGCGTTTCCTCAGCTGGTGGGGCGGGCTGACCACGCTCGCCTATCTCGGTCATTATGCCATTGCCGAAGGCATGTTCGGCCTTCAGCCGATCGCCTTCGCATGGATGTGGGGCGCTTATGGCGTGCTGGGCTTCGGCGGCTTCAAGCTCCTGCAACTGACCTTTCCGCCCGGCAAGCCGGGCGCTGCCTCTACAGGAAACCGCGTGTCGTCGCTTGTCTGGATGGGTGCAGGCATGATGCTCTTTGCCTTCTTCGCCGGTGCCATCTTGCGCTCGATTGCTGATGGCGGCGCCAGTGATGCTTTCGTCTGGTCCGTTCCGGTCGTACTGGGTGCTTATGGCCTGTCACAGCTCACCTCGGGGCTCATATCCGGCAGCCGTGTCCTGACGCTGGCAGGGTGGGGCGCCATTGCGAGTGTTGCCGCTGCTGTCTTCCTCACGGGTACAAACATGGTCTGGCTGCTTGGGGCGTTGGTCGCCGGACTCACGGTTTTCCTGCCCGGCATGCTCCTGCTTCGCGGCGAACCGTCGGAGACTGTGTAAGCGCCAATGAGCAGCGAAAATCCTTTCGACCATAATGACATAGACGATGTCATCCATGGCCGCCTCAGACTCGGCATCATGGCCTATCTCACCTCAGTCAGTCCCGCCATCTTCGGCGAGCTGAAGGACAAGGTCGGCGCCACGGACGGCAATCTCTCGACCCATCTGCGCAAGCTGGAAGAGGCCGGCTATGTCCGCATTGAAAAGCGCTTTGTCGGCAAGCGGCCTCAGACGCGGGTGTTCCTGACAGAAGAGGGGCGCGCAGGCTGGGTGGCATGGTTGGACCGGATGCAGGCCCTCATGCGGGCAGCCGAATAGGGGCTCAGGGGCTTATCAGCCTGACTTGCTGACCGGGCCGCAAGGGCCGCGCATCCGCCACGACCTGCCAGCCCATATGCTCATAGGCTTTGCGCGCACCGGTATTCTGCGCATCCACATCCAGCGTCAGCGGTTTGCCCGCCTCGCTCTGCGCCACATCAAGCAGGCCGCGTCCCACGCCGCAAAGCCGCCAGTCATCATGCACGAAGAGGTGGTCCACATACCCGGTCGAAACATTGAGCGTCAGGAAACCGACCACACCGGCCGAGCGCTCTTCCGCCACCAGCACGCGGGCATTCGCAAAGGCGTTCTGCAACACAGGCAGGTAGGCCTGCCATTCGCCCCGCCACGGAAACGCGCGCAAACAATCACGAAAGATACGCAAGCACGCGATCCGGTCGTTCCGTGTGAACGCCCTGATGCTCCATCCGGCTCCGGCATGTCTGTACATGCGGGGCAGGGTAAGCGGAGGTTGCCAGATCGTCCAGCGGCAAGCGCGAGCTTCAATCAGTCAGTGGGGCACTGGGTCAGTTGGAGACCGCCACTGCCATTTATGGCTTGCATCAGACCCATCGACACGAAATTCGTGAAATAGGTTTCCGTGATCGTCGCCTTGGCTTTTTCCGTCGCTGCCGCTTTTTCAGACGGAGGCAAACTATCGATCAACGCAACTTGCGCAGCATACAGGTCGGTCACGTCCCCGGCGCCGATCCGCGCATCCTCTTCGCTCCACTCGCCGCCATTCTCAGCCAGGACAAAGTAGCGTTCATCGCCTGTCAAACCCATCGTGTTGAGGTACAGGAGGACCCACCCGACCCGCTCAGGTTTACCGAGCCTGAATTTCTCGACGAAAGCGACTGTGTCCGTCGTACTTCCGAAAGTGTCTTCCCGCGTGACGGAGTGAATTTTCGCTTCGCCATATTTCAGCGCTAGCGTGTCGAGTGTGCAGGTGTCGTCACCGATCACCCGGAATTGCGCAACGTCGCCGATGGCCGCAGCCGCTGCCTGCTTCTCCGTGATTTTCTCGGCGGCCACGGCCTTGCCGAAGGCTTCGGTCACCTCGATCATGGCCTTCACGGTTGGCGCGCTGCCTTCCAGTTCGGCAGGTACGGGACGGCAGGGTTTGCCATTGGACGGGCGCTCACGGCAGGCCAGCGTCTGGGTCTTGTCGGCCAGCGTCTCAAGCGGATTGGCCGCTTCATTATAGCCGTACCCCTTGAATTCCTTGATATGCGCGATCTCCTTGTCGAGCGCCGCGCGTTCCTCGGGCGTATAGTGGAACACCTCGCCCCAGCGCAGGCTCCCCAGCACGTCAACATGCGCAATCATCCGCCAATACTGGTCCATCACGAACATTTTGATCTGGTGCTGTTGTGGCAGGTCCGATCCGTCAGCCTGCTTGCAGGCCATATCGGCGACGCTGGCCGTGGCTTGCGCCAGTGCCGTGTCAACCTGTCCGCGCACCTCAGGCGCCACCATGGCTTTCAGGTCCGCCGCTTTCATTGCCAGCATGGATTCCGATGCCAGAACATTGATCGGATATGTCCAGTTGCACTTCTTTGCCGCGGCCGTGATCTGCGCCACGTTCGACAGTTCTGCGAGGATCGCATTGGGATTGGGCGCCGCAGGTGCGGGCGCGCGCGGGTCAGCCGCCTGCGCCAAGGCGGGTGTTGCCAGCAGGGCAAGGTACAGGGCCGCCCCCGTCCATTTCATGCACCGGATCATCGAAACGTCCCCCTGAACTCACTCAGGGTTTAGTCTATTCCCGATTTTGGCCTGCGCGCAAACACCCCCAGGGGGGATGCCTGCCTACATTTGCATCGTCCAGCCTTCGACGCCCATGGCTGCCTGACGGACAGCTTCCGACAGGGTCGGGTGGGCATGGGAGGTTCGGGCAATGTCTTCAGAGGCTGCACCGAATTCCATGGCCACGCAGATCTCTGCAATCATCTCGCCAACGCCGACGCCGATCATGTGGGCGCCCAGGATCTTGTCCGTGCCTTTTTCCGCGAGGATTTTGACGAAGCCCAGGGTCTCGTGATTGGTGCGCGCACGCGAGTTGGCCATGAAGGGGAACTTGCCCTTCACATACGCGACGCCCTCGGCCTTGAGTTCTTCCTCGTTTTTGCCGACCCAGGCGATTTCCGGGTTCGTGTAAACGACGCTCGGCACGAGATTATAGTCGACATGGCCCGCCTTGCCGGCGATCAGCTCGGCGACAGCCGCGCCGTCATCCTCAGCCTTGTGCGCCAGCATGGGTCCCGGGATGCAGTCACCGACAGCCCAGACGCCCTCTGCCACCTTGAAATGGCCATCGACCGGCTGGATCACGCCGCGCTTGTCTGGTGTCACGCCAATATTCTCGAGGCCAAGGCCCTCAGTATAGGCTTTGCGGCCCACCGCGAGGATCACCACATCGGCGTCCAGCGTTTCCGAATCGCCGCCCTTGGCTGGTTCCATGGTGAGCTTCAGTTTGCTCTTCAGCTTTTCAACGCCCGTCACTTTCATGCCGAGGCGGAAATCGAGGCCCTGTTTCTTGAAGACTTTCTGCGCTTCCTTGGCCACTTCGGCGTCGGCTGGCGGCAGGATGCGGTCGAGATATTCTACGACTGTCACTTCCGAGCCGAGGCGCGCCCAGACAGAGCCCATCTCAAGGCCGATCACGCCCGCGCCGATCAGGATCAGGCGCTTCGGCACGGAGGTCAGCGACAGGGCGCCGGTATTGGTGACAACGCGCTCTTCGTCGACCTCGATGCCCGGCAGGCCGGTTGGCTCCGATCCGGTCGCGATCACAATATTCTTGGCTTCCAGCGTTTGCTTCTTGCCGTCGAGGCCTGTGACCTCAACTTTGCCTTTGCCGGCAATCTTTCCGAAACCCTGGATATAGTCGGCCTTGTTCTTCTTCAGGAGGAACTCGACGCCCTTGGTCAGGCCTTCGACCGCTTCTTCCTTCTGGCTCATCATCTGCGCGAGATCGAGCTCGAGCTTGCCGACCTTGATGCCCATGCCGGCAAAGTCGTTCTGGGCCGACGCATACATCTGCGACGCATGGAGCAGCGCCTTGGACGGAATGCAGCCGACATTGAGGCAGGTGCCGCCAAGTTTGCCGCGCGATTCGATACAAGCGGTCTTCAGACCAAGCTGTCCGGCACGGATGGCGCAATTGTAGCCGCCGGGTCCGCCACCGATAATGACGACATCATAGGTCTCTGACATGGGAATTCTGCCTTGCTGTAGGGCCTCTAGGGCGAGAGCCTGCAACCTAGGCATTTTGGCTCTGAAATCAATGCGGCCTCTGACGCTAGGTCAGGCTTTTCGTCGCTTGATCACACAAAGGGCAGCCGTGAGGGCAATCAGGACGACCGAGACCACGGCTTCGTCGGCCCACAGGCGCGATGCTGTGCCTGTGGCGGCCATCATGATGGGCAGCAAGGCGAAAAGCACTGTCCCAATGGCGGCCAGCCAGGCCCCGCCAGGGCGCTGGGCAACAGCGACAAGTGCGCCGAGCAAAACCAAGCAGGCTGCGAGGATACGGACCAGGCTGGTCGGCGGCTGCAACAGTGCATCGCTGAGCGGGCTGCCACGGCTTGTGATCAGCATCACAGCCGACAGGCCCTGCCAGAGCAGCCATGCAGAGAGGAAAGCCAGAGCGACCCCGACCAGAATTCGGATATTCATAGAAGTGCCCTCCCAAGCTGCCAGGACAAGCTATGGCGAAGCCGCTCGGCTCGCAATCAGAAACAGGATCCCCCTAGAACAGGCGGATGGTGATGGGCCGGTTCTGCTTGGCATGCATGCGGCGGCCATGGGCGGCAAAGCTGGCGCGCTGGCGGGCGATGGCGGCTGGAACGAAGGTCGCCTTGGGCGCCGCCGGGCGTTTGCGGACAATTGCCGCGGCGGGCTCCGCCTGCGGTTCCGGCGCCGGGGCAACGGCCACGGGTTGCGCAGCGGGGGCGGGGGCCGGCTCAGCCAGCGGCACGAGAACTGGCTTGCGTTTGCGCAATTCATAGACGGCGCTCAGCAGCAGCACCGCGCCAATCCCTGCGCCGGCAACGGCGCCTTCGGCAGGCGACGGGTCGTTCCACCAGCCGGTCTCGAAGCTGACGAGATAGACGGTCGGGAAACCGGCCGCGAGGCCCATGATATACCAGAGCACACCGCCCGGGCGGCGCCCGGCAATCATCGCGGCAGAGGCATAGAAGCAGAGCGCGGCCAGCAAATAGGGCGCACCATAGGCAATGCCGAGCGCGCGCCAGTCGACCGCTTCAAGGCCTGCGGCCACATCGTCATGCACGATCCAACTGACCATCATCATGATCGAGGGCCAGCGCACGGCCGTCAGCGCGCCGAACGCAAAGGCGATGGCATAGACAGCTATCAACGAGGCGATGAGCTTGCGGAGCATCCCCAATCGCTAGCACGCGCACGGTATATGCCCGCTGAACACGATGTTGCAAATTTGATCGATTTCGCCCGTTTCAGCCCTAAAGCTTGAGGATCAGGGCAGGCACCGCCATCACTGCCGCCTGCAGCAAAGTGGCCATGAAAAGGGCATCACGGGTCGAGTTGAGCTGCCAGGCCAGGAATGTCAGCGAATAGATGAAATACGGCCAGGCAAAGATCAGCCCCGTCTGCGGGCCAGCGAGAAGTGCGAACACGAATGTGAAGCTAAGCGCCGACCAGCCGGCAGCGTGCCAATATGTCGGTGTGGCCCGCCGCGTCATCGAGAGAATGAACCAGAGCGCCAGTGTCGAGACGACAGGCCAGATAACGAGCAGGCCGAAGAGCGGGGGCTCCTCCTCATTACCAGATTGTGCCGAGGGTGGGTCCGGAAACAGGATCGCCACCAGTGTCAGCATAACGACACTGCCAGCGATCACGGCACCGAGTGCCTGCGCCAGATAGACCACGCGCGACTTGTCGGTCTGCGTCATGAAGTTCAGGTATTTCAGCGGTCCCGGTCCCACAAAGCCCCCCTTTGCCTGTGTGCTCCGTCAAGGAACACACAGGTCTATAAGGGAAGAGGCGCGGCCTCGCCACAAATGGGTTCAGGCCATTTCGTTCACGGGCCAGCGGTTCCGGGCGAAATAAGCTCCCTTCATCCGGTCCATATAGGCAACGAGGTTCGTATGGCCACGCACGAGTTTCGTCAGCGGCGTGTCGAAGAACTCGGTTGCGCAGCTGATCAGCACGCTCGCCACGCTGGCATCAGCCACCGTCGGCTTGTCGCCGAAGAGGTAGGGCTTGCGCGCGAGTTGTACGGCGATGGCCTGCAGGTCCCATTCGGCCAGCTGCATCCGCTCTGCCTCGGTATGGCGCCCCATGCCGGTGGCATATTGCGTTGTCGCCATGCCCTCGCGCAATGGTCCCACCACGTTCGACAGGGCCGGTTCCGGTACATCGTCGAAGAAGTGGACGGGCCCCTTGAAGAAGTTGTCGTCCTTCAGCCAGCGTTCCATAGCCATGATCGTGGTAAGGTGGCCTTCCGCCATCCGCTCCAGCGCCCAGCTTGCCGCCCGCTGTTCGTCCGTCAGGCCGGCGTCGAGCGGCTTGTGCAGTTTCTTCTCGAAATGCGCCCGGATGAAATTGCTGTCCTGGATCAGCAGGTCGCCATCCATCACATAAGGCGCCTTGTGCTTGGACACCGCCTCAAGGTCGGCAATGGCGCGGTCAAACTCGACCCCCAGCATCTGCAGCTGGATGTCTGTCTTCATCACATAGGGGCTGGGCGAGGGGCAATCGAACATCGGGCCCCATCCGTAAAGCGTGATCATTGTCAGTCTCCGTATCAGTGTTGCGATAAGGACTTGATACGACAGGGCTACTGACAGCATGGTGTCAGTAGCGTGGCAGTAGGACCATAAAAATGAGACGCACCGAACGCCTGTTCCAGATCATCCAGGTCCTGCGCCGCCACCGCGCGCCGGTCACCGGGCAAGTGCTGGCCGAGGAGCTGGAAGTCTCCCTGCGCACGCTCTACCGCGACATGGCCGAACTGATCGCCCAGCGCGTGCCCATCCGCGGCGAGGCAGGCACCGGCTATGTGCTGGAAGACGGCTACGACATGCCACCGCTCATGCTCACGGCCGACGAACTGGAAGCCGCGGTGCTTGGTGCGCAATGGGTCGCGGCGCGCGGCGACGCAGCGCTCTCACGCGGCGCACGCGACCTGATCGCTAAGCTCACCGTCGCGGTGCCGCGCGAGCTGCAACCTGTCATCGTCGATTCCGGCCTCACGCCTGTCAGCTACAAAGAGCGCCCGAAGGACAGTTTCGATGTCGCGCTCGTACGCCAGTCAATCCGTAGCCAGACAAAGCTCGCCCTCGACTATGCCGACGAGACCGGCAATGTCACGCGCCGCGTGGTCTGGCCTTTCCTGCTCGCCTATTGGGACGATGTGCGCCTGATCGCCGCCTGGTGCGAACTGCGACAGGACTTCCGCCATTTCCGCACAGACCGGGTGCGCCGCGCCGAAACGCTTGGTCGCTTCCCCGAACGCATCACCACCCTGCGCCGCAAATGGGAAGCCCAGCGCCGACCTCCCAAGACCTAGTCGAAGAGGCCCGGCAAGGCCGGCGCCGCGCCGTCTGCATCTGCCTGCTCCAGCTGCAGCATCTTGCGTTTCGTCGCCCGTCCGCCATAGGCCGAGAAGCCGCCAATCTTGCCAGAGGCCGCCAGCACCCTGTGGCACGGCACAACAAGCGGCCACGGGTTCTTGCCCATCGCCGCCCCAATCGCCCGCGCCGCATGTGGGTCGCCAATTTTCCGCGCCAGCGCGCCATAGCTCGTCGTCTGCCCCCAGCCCACATCCCGCAGCACGGAATAGACTTTCGCGCTGAACGCATTCACCCGGCACATGTCGAGGTCGATGTCTGTGAACGCCACAGCCTCGCCCTCGAAATAGGCGCGCATCCGGTCCTCGCAGTCAGACACATTGTTCGGCGGCTTGTCAGTCCAAGTCGCGCCCGTGATACGCCCCAGCCGCATTTCTGTCGCCGCCTCGCTCGCTTCAGGCAGCTGCACCTGGATCAGGCCTGCAGAATTCCATGCCAGGCCGCACGGGCCAACGGCCGTATCGAACAGGTGGAAATGGGCTTCTGCCCGGTCAGGATCGGCACCCTGCGTCATGCCTTCAGGATCACTCCGAATGGGTCAGGCATCAAGGGCATTTGCCGAAAGAATGCGTTTGGCGCCGATCACTTTCGGCTGCTAGGGAGAAGGCGATCAAAAAAACCGAGAGGAAACAGGTATGGGCAGAGTTCAGGGAAAAATGGCATTCATCACCGGCGGCGCACAGGGCCTCGGCGAAGCCATCGGCAAGATGCTGGCCAAGGAAGGCGCCAAGGTCACACTGACAGACGTGAACGGCGCCGGCGCCGAAAAGGTCGCCGCCGAAATCAACGCCGCCCATGGCGAGGGCACCGCCTTCGCTTTCCAGCATGACGTCACCGACGAAGCCCGCTGGCAGGAAGTGCTCACCGCCGCGCATGAAGCAATGGGTGGCATAAACATCCTCGTCAACAATGCCGGTATCGGCTCGCTCGGCTCGGTCGAGGACGAAAACTATGACATGTTCAAAAAGGTCCAGACGGTCGACGTCGACTCCATCTTCCTCGGCTGCAAATACGCCATCCCGCTGATGCGCGCCCACGGCCTCGGCTCGATCATCAACATCTCGTCCATCGCCGGCATCATCGCCAGCGCAAACTATGTGTCCTACAACACGGCCAAGGCGGCGGTGCGCCACATCTCCAAGTCCATCGCGCTGCATTGCGCCAAGGGCGGCCAGATCCGCTGCAACTCGGTCCACCCGGTCTTCATCAACACGCCGATCCTTGATCGCACCAAGGAAATGTTCGGCGAGGAAGAAGCGCTCGCCAAGCTCGGCCGCCAGATCCCGCTCGGCAAGGTCGGTGAGCCTGACGACATCGCCTATGCCGTGCTCTACCTTGCCTCGGACGAATCCAAGCTGGTCACCGGCATCGAACTGAAAGTCGATGGCGGCATTTCCGCGATGTAGGGAGCCGGGCATGGTGCGCCGAAGTGTTCTGCTTGCCCTGTGTTTTGTCTCGGCGTGCACCCATGCCGCGAAACCGGAAACCGATGTTGCCTATGCTGATCCATGCGCGATGCCAGCCGGTGGCGTCTTCGTGTTCTGGGACGAAACCCCGACGGTCATGCCGGGTAATTCCGTCCTGCTTCACCTTCACGTCAAAGGAGCAGGGGATGATCAGGCGGTACCTCCGGCCTGCGTAAACAGCGTGACGCTTTCAGATGATAGCGTCGCCTATCTCTCGATGGACGATACGCAGCTGACTGTCAGCCCGGGCGCCCCGCTCGGAACCGACGTAACGATCACCGCGCAAGTTGGCTCGCAAACTGTCAGCGGCCAGCTTCGCATCGACGTTCCTGCAGGCGCCAGCCCGCTAGTCGGCACATGGATGCAGCGTGGGGAAGACTGTCCGCAGATGGAGCCTGTCCGCGAATTTGTCTTCCGCCCGGATGGTCAATTCTCGGTCACATGGGCGCCTTTCGAATCCTATGAGGATTTCTGGGGCAGCTATGATTTTGACCCGGCAAGCGGTCGGCTCTTCCTGCAGGTTGAAGGTGGCAATCATGTTCCGCCAGACCTCATGCCTGTCGGGCAGGTCAACCTTGCCGGTGACGTGCTGGATCTCGACGAGCTATTCCTCGGCTCGCCGCCGGTATTGTTGCGCCCGGCCTGCCGTGCGCCTTTCCACCGATTTGGAACGCGTCGGCGCTGAAGCCGCTTGAGGGCATCAAATGTTCATGTTATGTTCTTTTCCTCAACTGGGGAAAAGATGATGATTGGATATGTAACTTTCGGCACGTCAGACTTGGCCCGCGCGGCTGCATTTTATGATGCGATCGCCAAGGAAATGGGCACAGGCCGCATGATGGACTTTGACACGTTCATCGCTTGGGGCACACCCGGCGGCGGGGCAGGCATCGCGGCCACGCTGCCCTTTGATGGCAAGCCGGCCACGGTCGGCAATGGTACGATGGTGGCGCTTGAGGCCAAGGACAAGGAACAGGTCCATCGGCTCTACAAGATCGCTATCACGCAAGGTGGAACCGATGAAGGCCCTCCCGGCCCGCGCGGGGAAGGCGGTTTCTATGCAGCCTATTTCCGTGATCCGGACGGCAACAAGCTGAACGCCTTCATCATGGGGTGAGCGTCTTCTTGGACGTCACCAGGAACGCATAGATGCAGAGCACTGCCATGACACCGGCTGACGCATACAGCGTCAGCGGCGTGGCGATGGAATAGAGGCCCGCGCCGATCAGCGGTCCGAACACAAACCCGGCCGGCGGGGCTGCAGCCAGCAGCGCCGCCGCCGAACCCTGCTCATGGCGCTCCACCGACAGGCTGCCCAGCGCATTGGCGGAAGGCACAGCGAGCGCGCCGCCGACGCCCGCGATCAGGAAGCTGACGCACATCGCCCAGAAAGGGTGGAACGTGTCGGCGCAGATATAGCCGAGCGCGACCAGTCCGAGGCCGATCGGCAATATCTTCCGCGGGTCCGGCCGGCGCGGCACGATATAGCCGAACTGCACGATGATCATCGCCACCGCGAGGCAGGAGAAAATGATCCCGGTATAGCGCACGGCAATCTCGCCGGCCGTATGCGCCGCCGTATCGACGAAATGGTAGCGGTCCTCGATGAACCAGCCAATCGTCTGCTGGATCATGCCGATGGCCATGAAATAGATGAACAGGAAAACCAGGTGTGGCAGCACGCGCTTGTCATTGAACGCCAGCGGTGTCGGGCGTTTGGACTCGCGCGGTGTGTTGCGCGTTCGCGGCAGCACGAAGGCGAGGATGATGCCGACGGCGATATTGAGGATGATCGTGCCCCAGAGCGGCACCAGCGCCCCGAAGGGCGCAAGCACGGCCGCCCCCGCCGGGCCAAGGATAGACCCGACACTCATCGAAGCCCCCAGCATGCCAAGCCCCCCGGCACGTGTCAGCGTCGTCGTCGCATCCGTCATTGCCGCCATCGAGGCCGGCTGCAGGCCGGGCGCGAGCAGGCCAAACCAGAGCCGCGTAAAGGCCAGCAGGAAAAACGCCGCGAGTCCCGTCACCACGCCGGCCAGCGCGGCGCTCAGTGCAAACAGGAACGCCATGTTGAGCAGGCCCATCGCGACCAGCGAGAATACCATGACGCGCTTGCGCCCGATCCGGTCGGCCAGCCGTCCCCAGACCGGGATCATGAAGGCATAGAGGGCCGAGGAGAAGGTCAGGATGCCCGCCACTTCGATCGGCGCCAGCCCGGCTTTTCGCGCAAGCGGGGCCACAACCACGAAGTTGATCGTCATCCCTGCGCCCATGGCGACCATGGCCAGGGCAATCATGCCCTGCTGCAGGCGGGTGAGGGGGCGAAGGGGCGTTTCTGTGTCTGTCATCCCCGATTCCCCTCCATTGGATCATCCAGAGCTAGTCCGGCTCACGTTGCGGGCCAACCATGTCGCAGGGTAAACCGGCAGTGGTGACCTTGCACTCACTCACCAACACACCCTAAGTGACACGTATAAGCCACCCTGTTTCCGGAGAGATTACAATGCGCGCGATCCTGGATGTTGTCCTGTTCCTCCTGAATATCGCCACATGGATCATCATCGTGCAGGCTGTCATGTCCTGGCTTGTGGCCTTCAACGTCCTCTCCATCCGCAATCCCACCGTGCGCAGCATCTGGGGCGGGCTGGAGCGCATTACCGAGCCGGTCTACGCGCCGATCCGCCGGATCATTCCACCCCTCGGCGGTCTCGACCTGACGCCCATGGCTGTGCTGCTGATCATCTTCTTCCTGCAGCGCCTGATTGTCCGCTACGGCTACACGATCGCGCCTTTCTAGCCCGATGCACCGGCTCACCGTTCGCGTGCAGCCAAACGCCTCTGCCGACCGCATCGAAGGCCCCGAAACCGATGCGGCGGGCCGCACCTACCTGAAAGTCCGCGTCCGCGCCGTTCCGGAAGACGGAAAGGCCAATGCGGCCGTCGAAAAGCTGCTCGCAAAGCATCTCGGTCTGCCAAAGTCTGCCGTCAGGGTGGTGACGGGCGCCAAGAACCGGCTAAAAGGCCTCGATATAGACGGGCCGCCCGATCTGGCGGCTGTTCTGGCAGGGATGATGCGGGAATGAGTGCTCAGCGAATTGATGGAACCGGCGTCGCCGCTGACGTGCGCGCCAAAGTGGCCGAGGCCGTCAAGGCGCTGCCCGGCCAGCCCGCCCTCGCGGTCGTCCTCGTCGGCGAAGACCCGGCCAGCCAGGTCTATGTCCGCTCCAAGGTACGCCTCACCGAAGAGGCCGGCATGGTCTCGGTCCATCACCAGCTGCCCGCCACGGCCACGCAGGCCGAAGTCGAAAACCTGATCGCAAGCCTCAATGCTGACGACTCAATCGACGGCATCCTGCTCCAGCTGCCTCTGCCCAAGGGCCTCGACGAGCACAGCGCCATCGAATGCATCGACCCCGACAAGGATGTCGACGGCCTCACCGAAGTCTCCGCCGGCCGCCTCACGCTCGGCAAGCCGGGCCTGCGCCCCTGCACGCCGAATGGCTGCGTCATCCTCGCGAAAAGTGCCCTCGGCGATGACCTCTCCGGCCGCCACGTCGTCGTCATCGGCCGCTCCATTCTCGTCGGCAAGCCCGCTGCGCTGCTCTTCCTTGCCGAGAACTGCACCGTCACCATCGCCCACAGCCGCACGGCTGACCTGCCGGCCGTCTGCCGCACCGCCGACATTCTCGTGCCCGCCGTCGGCCGCCCCAACATGGTCAAGGGCGACTGGGTCAAGCCCGGCGCCACGCTCATCGATGTCGGCATCAACCGCATTCCCGCGCCTGAAAAGGGCGAGGGCAAGACCCGCCTTGTCGGCGATGCAGACTTTGCCGATTGCGAACCTGTGGCTGGCTACATCACACCCGTGCCCGGCGGCGTTGGCCCGATGACCATCGCCTGCCTCCTGCGCAACACGGTGCTGGCCGCCTGCGCCCGGCGCGGCTGGAGCATCCCGGAGGGCCTGTGAGCCAGGAGTTCGCGCCCCCCGCAACAAAGATGTTCCAGCGCCTCTGGCAGGCGCAAGGCGGCAAGTGCGCGCTCTGCGGCAAGCCGATGCCGTCCACACGCTTTGCCGTCGGCCACGCCACGGTCTGGAAGAAACAGCGTCCCACGTTTGACCATATCCACGCCCTCGCGCGCGGCGGCCCGGATGATGAGTCAAATCTTCAACTCGCGCATGCCGTTTGCAACAAGCGCAAGGGTAGGGGTTAAGCCTCGGCTGCCTTCGCCGCGCCATTGCGCTCCATCAGGTAACGCGGCCCCGGCCCCAGGCGCGCCGCCCGGTCTTCCGGATTGTACAGCGCGCAATTCGACAGCGACAGGCAGCCACAGCCGATGCACACGTCCAGCCGGTCGCGCATCAGTTCCAGCCGCTCGATCTGCGCATCCAGCCGTTCGCGGAACAGCGCGCTGATCTTCGACCAGTCGGCCTTGGTCGGCGTGCGCTCCTGCGGCAGGCCCGACAGCAGCTCGCCGATCTCGGCGACGGTAAAGCCCAGCTGCTGCGCAATCATCACGAAGGACAGCCGCCGCACATCCGAGCGCAGGAAGCGCCGCTGCCCGCCCGCGTTCCGCATCGCCCGTATCAGGCCCTTGTCCTCGTAGAAGCGGATCGCCGACACCGACACGCCGGTGCGCGCCGCCAATTGCCCAATCGGAATGAGATCAGTTGTTTTCATGCCATGAGGAAATAGCAAAGATATATCTTGACCTCAAGTAAGGTTGAGGAATTACGAAAGAGGTCCACACAGAAAAAGGGGCCTTCCGGTCCGCGCTTGAAAGGACATCTCCCATGCCCACCGCAACCCTCGAACACGTCAACATCACGGTCAGCGACATTGATCGCACATCCCGCATGCTGGAGCGCATCTTCGGCTGGCATGTCCGCTGGAAAGGCGCGTCCATTAACAATGGCACGACGGCCCATGTCGGCACGGATTCCGCCTATATTGCGCTCTATTCGCCGGGTGAAACAGATGCGCCAAGCCAGATCACCTACAACACGCAAGGCGGCCTCAACCATGTCGGCGTGATCGTCGACGATCTTGCCGCCGCCGAGCGTCGCGTGCTGGACGCCGGCTTCGTCACCCATTCGCACCAGACCTACGACCCCGGCAGCCGCTTCTATTTCCACGACTATGACAATGTCGAATACGAAGTGCTCTCCTATGCCTGAACGGAAAGAGCCCGACCTGTAAAACAGGGCCGGGCTCGATCTGGTTCAGCATGCCGGGCCCTCCGGCTTCCGCCACCTGCCTTCAGCGCGTCACACCTGGGTGGGGAAGGCCGCGGCACTTCCCGCCAATGCGTCCGTGGGCCGCGTATTGGCTTCAGCTTCTTGTCCGGGTTCAGCCCGGTTGGTCGTCCGGGCCGTCCGCGATATCCTCGATCACCTCATCGGTTTTATCGGCCACATCATTGGCCACGCGAGCCGTATCTTCAGGCAGTGTTTGAAGCGTGGCATCCATCTTCCGGCCAGCGCCTTCGAAAGAGCCTTCCTGAATGTAGAAAATACCGAGCGATACGATGAACACGATGCAGATCACTGCAAGGATCGTGGAAAGAATGTCTCTGCGCATGATGCAGCCCCTTTTAGCCTTTGGAATTAACCATACGCAGGCGGCCTGTTTCGGTTCCCCAGCGGGTTGATCCGGGGGCGGGCAGCGCCCGCCATAAAAAGATGCAGCGGCCGCATCTGTCGCGTCCTCCGCCCGAATCCTGTTGAACAGGCTGCACATTATGCGGATGGCTGATGGCTCCCGCTGTCTTCCCGCCGATATCTCACCGGAGCCGCCGCCATGTCCCCGTCCTTCCTGTCCCGCCTTGCCCGCACCAGCCTTTGCGGCGTGCTCGCCCTTGCGCCGCTCGCCGCGCCCGCCAGTGCTGCGCCGATCAATGACAAGTTCAAATCCAATGTTGCCAGCTTTGTCTCCGAGCACTTGGATGACTGGGTGGCCGTCTACAAGGATTTCCATGCGCACCCGGAACTCGGCCTGGAGGAGACCCGCTCCGCCGGCATCATCGCTGCCGAACTGCGCACGCTCGGCTTCGAGGTCACCGAGGGCATCGGCCAGACCGGCGTCGTCGGCATCCTGCGCAATGGCAAGGGCCCGCTCGTCATGGTGCGCGCCGACATGGACGCCCTGCCGCTGCAGGAAAAGACCGGTCTTGATTATGCCAGCACGGTGCAGACCGATTGGCGCGGCGAGAACACCTATGTCATGCACGCCTGCGGCCACGACGCCCACATGGCCATCTTCCTCGCCACGGCACAGACGCTCGTCGACATGAAGAAAGACTGGAAGGGCACGCTCATGTTTGTCGCCCAACCTGCGGAAGAGGGCGGCGGCGGCGCCAGCAAGATGATGGCGGACGATATTTTCGGCAAGTTTGGCGTGCCGGATTACGGCTTTGCGCTTCATGTCGGGCCGTCGGCCTATGACACGGTGCAGATCGTCAAGGGCCAGATGAACTCTTTCGCCGGCGGGTTCGACATCGTGTTCAATGGCATCGGCGGGCACGGCTCGCGCCCCAGCACGACGATCGACCCGATCATGATGGCCTCGAAATTCGTCGTCGACCTGCAAAGCGTGGTCAGCCGCGAAAAGCCGGAACAGGAATTCGGCGTCATCAGCGTCGGCGCCATCCAGGCCGGCTCGGCTGGCAATATTATCCCGGACTCTGCCCGCGTGCGCGGCACGGTCCGCTGGTACAAGCCGGCGGTCGGCGAGAAGCTTCTGGCAGGCGTGAAGCGCACCGCCGAAGCCATCGTGGCCATGGCGGGCGCACCAGACGCAGAGATCAGTGTGCGCAGCGGCGGTACGGCTGTCTTCAACGATCCGGATCTTTCAGACAAGACGCTCGCGGCGATGAGCAAGGTCCTGCCCGAGGGCAAGGTCTATTTCGCCGCCCCGACCACGGGCAGCGAAGACTATGGCGAATTCCTCAAGGCCTTTAGCAATTCGGTCTACTTCCGTGTCGGCGTCTATGACCCCGCCTTGTTCGACGAGACAGGCGCGCCGCTCGACGTGCTGAAAGTGCCGGGCAACCATTCGCCCTTCTTCGCGCCAGTGCCCGAACCGACCATCGAGACCGGCGTCACCGCCATGACAACCGCCGTCGTCAATGTGATGGCGAAATAGGCGTCGGCATCACGCCCACATAGCGGGCCCGGGGCCGGATCAGTGATCCGGTCTCGATCTGCTCCATCGCGTGCCCCAGCCAGCCAATGCAGCGCCCAATGGCAAATATGCCGAACGCCGTCTCTGCTGGAAAGCCAAAGTGCTGCGCCATCGCGCCAATGGCAAAGTCCACATTCGGATGCTCGCCGGTCTCCTGCATCACGGCGGCCTGTACCGCGCTGATCAGCGGCGGCACGTCGAAATGCGACAGCAGCTCGGCTGCCCGCGGGTCGCCACCCGGATAGAGCGGATGCCCGACGCCGGGCAGGGCGCGCCCCTCGTCCAGCCGGACCCGCACGGCCGCTTCGGCGCCCACCTGTTCCGCCTCACCCAGGAAGGCCAGCACGCCGGCCACCGCCCCGCCATGCAGCGGGCCGGAGAGTGTTGATAGTCCCGCGAGCGCACAGGCCGAAAGCGACGCCCCCGTCGAGGCCGCGACTCTGGCCGAGAAGGTCGATGCATTCAGCTCATGGTCCAGCAGCAGGACCAGTGCCCGGCGCACCATGTCCGTGCCCTTGGGCTCAAGGCCCCATGCCGCGCCGAGCCGCTCATGGATCGCGCCTTGCCCTTGGCCCTCGGTCGCGGCATCGACGAGTGTTTCCAGCACGGTGGCAGCGTCAGCCGTCAGAACGGTCCGGGAACGGCCCCGCGCGTGCGCGTCATGGCCCGCCCGCGCCCCTAGAGCGGTGAACAAACGGACCTTGAATGGTCCGGGAATACCCACCGACTGGTCCACCCGCGGGGTATAAGGCGCCCCCCAGAAGTGCGTTGCCGCCTCTTCAAGCGTTGCTGTGCGCGACAACGTGATGGCGTCCACGCCCCGATAACAGAGCCGCCCGTCAACTATCACCGTCAGTTTCGACGTCAGAACAGGCTCCCCCCAGGCAATCGACGCCTCGGCAATTTCCGCCGCCCGTATCGGCCCCGACCGGCGCGACGCCAGCCGAGCCACATCCTCGGCACTGTAGAGGGAACGGCGGGAATCGTCCGGGTCAGGCCGCGCCTCCAGCCGCCCCCGGCTGACATAGGCATAGAGCGTTTGCGGCCGCACGCCGAGCAGGCGGATCGCCTCCTCCGAACTGATCCACGCCATGCCTGCTCCATATATTGATTATATTGATCAAGATTGACGATACAGCATTTCACGCCGATCTCCACGCTGAAAATGAAAAGGAGAACCACAAAATGAGCCAGGGCCTGGATGATGTCATCGCTGCCGAAACGCGCCTCTCTTCCGTGGACGGGACGCGAGGAATCCTTGTTGTAAAAGGCTTTTCACTCGACCAAATCGCAGGCCGGATGAACTTCGAAGAGGTCGCGCACCTGCTGTTTGAAGGCCTTCTGGATGATTTGCCGGATGCGAAATCCTTCGCTGCCCAACTCGGTGCGGCCCGCGAAGCGGTTTACCCGCTCGCCCAATACATTGACGATGCGCTCCTCGCCCTCCCACCCATGGACGGCGTCCGCGCGCTGACAGCGCGCATCGAAGATGGCGAAGACGTGGCGACTGCCCTCCGCCTGCTCGCCGCGCCCGCCGTGCTGCTCCCCGCCTTCCTGCGCCGCCGCCGTGGCCTCGCCCCGATCGCCCCCGATGCCCACGCTGGCCATGCCGCCGACATGCTGCACATGCTGACCGGCGAGGTCCCGACGCCCGAAGTGGCAGGCGCCCTCGACACCTATCTCGTCACTGTCGCAGACCACGGCCTCAACGCGTCCACTTTTGCGGCCCGCGTGGTCGCCTCCACATGGTCCGGCCTTACCTCGTCTGTGCTCGCTGGCCTCGCAGCCCTGAAAGGCCCGCTCCATGGCGGCGCACCCGGCCCGATCATCGCCATGCTGGATGGCATCGGAAAGCCTGAGAATGCCGAAAGCTGGATCGAGGATGCGCTGGATCGCGGCGACCGCCTGATGGGTTTCGGCCACCGCATCTACAAGGTTCGCGACCCGCGCGCCGATGCGCTGAAAGCCGCCGTTAAACACATGTCCGCCGATTCCAGCGCGCTACCGGGCCGCCTGAAGCTTGCCGAGGCTGTCGAGCGTGCTGCGCTGAAAATCCTGCATCAACACAAGCCTGAGAGGCCCCTCGACGTGAATGTGGAATTCTACACCGCGCTCCTGCTTGAAGCGCTCGGCTTCCCGCCGGATGCCTTCACCGCCGTCTTTGCGACAGGACGCACCGCTGGCTGGCTCGCGCATGCTCGCGAACAGCGTCTGACCGGGCGTCTCATTCGCCCGCAATCAGTCTATGTGGGGCCGGAGCCCGCCGAACTGGTCTGACGGATCAGGCCTGCTGCGGCGTCAGGGCGCCGTGGCAGTGCTTGTACTTCTTGCCGGAGCCACACGGACAGGCCGAATTGCGGGGCGTGTTCGTCCAGTCATCCTCGGCCTGGTGCAGAGCCGGACCGGGGCCTGTATTGCCCGCTGGCTCGTCCGGTGCCATTTCGTTGACGCCCGTATCGGGGTCGAGGTGCATTTCGCGCATCGGCGGCGGTGGTGGCGGGGCAGGGCGGCGCTGTTCAGGCGGCTGGACGCGGATATGCATCAGCGAACGGGTGACCGTCGCGCGCAGCTCGTTCAGCAGGTTGTAGAAAAGGTTGAAGGCCTCTTCCTTGAACTCGTTCAGCGGGTCGCGCTGACCGTAGGAGCGCAGGTGGATGACCGAGCGAAGCTGGTCGATCTGCTGCAGGTGTTCGCGCCAGCGCAGGTCCAGGACCTGCAGCAGGACCTGTTTCTCGATCCGGTGCATCTGGGCTTCGCCAACCTGACGCCCGAGGTTCTCATAGGCCTCGGAGACATGCTTGCGGATGCGTTCGGCGATTTCCTGGTTGGCAACGCCTTCTTCAGCGGCCCATTCGGCCACGGGCAGGTCGAGCGCGAGATCGGTCTGCAGCGCTTCCTTGAGACCGGTAATGTCCCACTGCTCGGCATAGGCCTTTTCGGGCATCGTGCGCAGCACCAAAGCGTCAATCACATGGTCGCGCATTTCGGCAATCGTATCGGACACATCGTCGTCGCGCATGAATTCCATGCGCTGCTCGAAGATCGCCTTGCGCTGGTCATTGATGACGTCGTCATATTTGAGGACGTTCTTGCGGATCTCGAAGTTGCGCTCCTCGATCTTGCGCTGCGAGGTTTCCATCGCCTTGTTCATCCAGGGATGGGTGATGCCCTCGTCTTCCTTGATGCCGAGGCGGCGCATCACGGCGTCCATGCGTTCGGCGGCAAAAATCCGCATCAGGTCGTCTTCGATGGAAATATAGAATTTCGAGCGGCCCGGATCGCCCTGACGGCCCGTGCGGCCGCGCAGCTGGTTATCGATGCGGCGGCTTTCGTGCCGCTCGGTGCCGAGCACATAGAGTCCGCCCGCGTCGAGCGCGCGCTTCTTCTTCACCTCGATATCGGCCTTGATCTGCGAGGTCAGCACGGAGAGTTCGCTCTCGGTCAGCTCGCGGCCAAGCTCTTGCTCTTTCGCGGCCTTCTCATGCTCGACACGCATGTCGAAATTGCCGCCAAGCTGAATGTCGGTACCGCGGCCAGCCATGTTCGTGGCAACCGTGATGGCGCCCGGCACGCCGGCATTAGCGACGATGAAAGCTTCCTGCTCGTGGTGGCGCGCGTTCAGAACCTTGTGCGGGATCTTGGCTGCGGTGAGCAGGCTGGACAGGATTTCGGATTTCTCGATGGAGGCGGTGCCCAGAAGGATCGGCTGGCCCTTGGCCTGGCATTCCTTCACTTCCTTGACGATCTCGGCATATTTCGCCTTGGCCGTCCGGTAGACGACGTCATCATCGTCAATCCGCTGGATTTCCTTGTTGGTCGGCAAGTCGACCACTTCCAGCTTGTAGATGTCATGGAATTCGGAGGCCTCGGTCAGCGCCGTACCGGTCATGCCGGCCAGCTTCTTGTAGAGGCGGAAATAGTTCTGGAACGTGATCGAGGCGAGCGTCTGGTTCTCGGGTTTGATGTCGACGCGTTCCTTGGCCTCGATGGCCTGGTGCAGGCCTTCCGACAGGCGGCGGCCTTCCATCATGCGGCCGGTAAACTCGTCGACCAGCATGACCTGGTCATCCTTGACCAGATAGTCCTTGTCTTTCTGGTAGAGCTTGTGCGCGCGCAGGGCCTGGTTGGCGTGGTGCACGAAGGAAATGTTCGACGGTTCCCACATCGAGCCTTCCAGCAGGCCCGCTTCGGTCAGCCATCGCTCGATCTTCTCGGTGCCGAATTCGGTATAGGTAACAGAGCGCTGCTTCTCGTCGAGTTCGAAATCTTCCGGCTCAAGGCGCGGCATCAGATTGTCGAGCGCAATATAGAGTTCCGAGCGGTCATCCGTCGGACCGGAAATGATCAGCGGCGTACGCGCCTCATCGATCAGGATCGAGTCGACTTCATCGACGATGGCAAAGTGGTGTCCGCGCTGGGCCATCTGGTCCAGCGAGTATTTCATGTTGTCGCGCAGATAGTCGAAGCCAAACTCGTTGTTCGTGCCGTAGGTGATGTCGCACGCATAGGCTTCCTTGCGTTCCTCGTCGGTCACGCCGTGCACGATGATGCCGGTGGTCAGGCCGAGGAAGCCGTAAATGCCGCTCATCCATTCGGCGTCGCGACGGGCCAGGTAGTCGTTGACCGTGATGACGTGGACGCCCTTGCCTTCAAGCGCATTCAGGTAAACGGCCAGCGTCGCCACAAGCGTCTTGCCTTCACCCGTACGCATCTCGGCAATCGCGCCGGAATGCAGGATCATGCCGCCCATCATCTGGACATCGAAGTGACGCATGCCGAGCGCGCGGCGCGAAGCCTCGCGGACAACGGCAAAGGCTTCTTCAAGCAGGCTGTCGAGTGTGGCGCCATCGGCGAGGCGCTTGCGGAATTCCACGGTCTTGGCGCGCAAGGCTTGGTCGGAGAGGGCCTCCATCATCGGCTCAAGGGCATTGATCCGGTTGACGCGGGCGCGCATGGGTTTCAGCTTGCGGTCATTGGCGGAACCGAAAATCTTGCGGGCTACGGAAAGCATATCAGGCGGCACCAATCGATCTGGGCAAACTAAACTCTTAGTCCTGACAGTATCATATGGCAGGACCGTTATGCGGGTTCTTCCGCAGCGCTTACACTGGACGAGAACTCTCGACCAGAGTGAGGGTCAGACTTAAGAACGACGCAATAGGGTGTCAATGCGACCCTCTCAGCGATCACGGGAGATAACTGTGCTGTTTTTCAAGGCGAATAAGGCTGCATTTGGCCGACTGGCCTGCGGCGCGGCGCTACTTGTGCTGTCCGCCTGCGGCAATGGCGACGAGGCAGAGATTCCGGTCCAGGTCGATGGCGCTGCCGCGGCAATGGTCAATGGCGACAAAATCTATGTCAGCGATGTCGAGCTTGAGGCGGTTGCGCGGGGGCTGGTTCCTGCCGGACAGCCGCTCGATCACAAGAGTACGGAGTACAAGACCGTGCTCGACCAGCTGGTTGATCAGAAGCTGATGGCGCAGGAAGCCATGCGGCGCGGTATCGACAAGGAATCGGCGGCCAAGCGGCGCCTTCAGATGGCGCGTGAGCGCATTCTCGGCAACCTGCTCGTGGAAGACCTGGTCGCCCGTGAGGTGACCGAAGACCGCATCGACAAGATGTATGCCGAACAGGTCACGCTCCAGCAGTCCAATGACGAGGTCTCGATTGCCCATATCCTGTTCGACACAGAAGAGGAGGCCCAGGCCGTCTATGACGAGATAAAGGTCGGCGCGAGCTTCGAGAGCATGGCGCGGACCCATTCCAAGGACACCGCCACAAGGATGGAGAATGGCGATCTCGGCTATGTCTCGCCGAATGAGCAACCGGATCCGTTCCCGGTCATGATCGCCGACACGCCCGAGGGTGAGATATCGAAGCCTTTCAAGGGCGCCGACGGCTGGCACATCCTGAAAGTGAAGGACAGACGCACCCGCGCGCCCAAGACGCGCGAGGAGATGCGGCCCGAGATCGTCACCTTCCTCACGCTGAACGAGATCAGCAAGATCCTGCGCGAATTGCGCACACAGGCCACGGTCCAGGAAGGCGGCCCGGGCGTCGATAGCGCGCCTGCCGCCCCTATCTCGCTTGACAATGGGCTCATGCCTGAGGAGGACGCTGCGCCTGAAGCCGATCAAGGAAGCGACCTGTGAACCTGAAGCCATCTCCCTTTGCCCCCGCCACGTTTCCGGCGCTGCCAACCGTCAAGGGCCTGCGCGCCGCAACGGGCTCGCGCGGCTTTTATGCGCGCCGGGGAATAGAGCGCGATGATGTCTTCCTGTTCGCCTTTGACGAGGGCACGACCTGCGCAGGCGTCTATACGGTCTCGAAAACGGCCTCGGCCGATGTGCGCTGGTGCCGCGAAGCGCTGAAGACGGGTGGCGGCAAGGCCCGCGCGCTGGTTGCGCATTCAGGCAATTCCAATGCCTTTACCGGCCCCAAGGGCGTCGAGAAGAATGAAGCGACGCTGAAGGCGATGACAGGCACGCTTGGCGTCGCGAAGGCAACCTGTTTTCTCGCTGCCACCGGCGTGATCGGCGAACCGCTGAAGGATCCGAACTTTGTCGGCGCTTTCGTGCCGGACTTGGCGGCCAATCTGGCTGAGCCCAATTGGGAGGCCTGCGCCCGCGCCTTCATGACGACCGACACCTATCCCAAAGCCGCCGGTCGCGTGGTCGATCTGGCTGGCGCGGCCACCGCCTTCGCCGGTATCGCCAAGGGCTCCGGCATGATCATGCCCAACATGGCGACCATGCTGTCCTATGTCTTTACTGACGCTGCTGTCGCGCCTGAACTCCTGCAGGACCTGCTGGAAGACATCGCCGACGAGACGTTCAATGCCATAACGGTCGATGGCGACACCTCGACCTCCGACACGCTGATGGTCTTCGCCACAGGCGCCACCGGAGCGCCGGTGATCGAGTCGCGTGACGATGAACGCTTCCAGACCTTTGCCGAGGCCCTGCACGCAACCTGCCTCGACCTCGCCCTGCAGGTCGTGAAGGACGGGGAAGGGGCCAGCAAGTTCGTCACTGTCAAGGTCGAAGGCGCCGACACAGAGCGTTCGGCCAAGAACGTGGCCTGCCATATCGCCAACTCCCCCCTCATCAAGACAGCCATGGCCGCAGGCGATGCCAACTGGGGCCGTGTCGTCATGGCGGTCGGCAAGTCGCTTGAGCCCATAGTCATGGAAAAGCTCGCCATCTGGTTCGACGATGTTCAGGTCGCCAAGGGCGGTGCCCGCGCGCCGGATTATGACGAAGCCGCCGCCAGCGCCGTATTTGCAAAGCCTGAATTCACGATCCGCGTCGACCTCGGCTATGGCGAAAGCGGGTCAACCGTCTGGACCTGCGACCTCACGCACGGCTATGTCGACATCAACGGCGCCTACCGGACATGACGCGTCCGCTTTTGCTGGTGGTCGCGGTGGCGCTCTACAATGCGAAAGGTGAAATCCTTCTCGCGCAGCGCCCTGAGGGCAAGTCCATGGCCGGCCTCTGGGAATTTCCCGGTGGCAAGGTCGAGCCGGGCGAGACACCAACGCGCGCCCTGGTGCGGGAGCTGCAGGAAGAGCTATCCATAATGGTTGACGAGGCCGATCTGATACCGATCACATTTGCCAGTCATGATTATCCGAAATTTCACCTACTTATGCCACTCTTCCGGTGTCTGGCTTGGGCTGGCGACGTAATCCCTGCAGAAGGCCAATCGGTCGCATGGGTCACGCCATCATCCCTGCACGACTATCCGGCGCCGGCGGCAGATATCCCTCTGTTCGATGTGCTTTCGGGGAAATGAACTCGGAGGGTTCAATGGGGCTGAAGACAACACTCCTGCGCTGGACCCATGATGAACGGGGCGCCACGGCAATCGAATACGGCCTCATACTGGCGCTGATCTGCATTGCCATTGTTGGCGGAGCAACGCTCATGGGCAACAGCACCGGCGCCGCCATGCAGAATGCGGCTGACCAGTTCCCGAGCTGAAAGTCGTCAGTCGTCCTGGCTGCTTGCTCCCTGCCTGCGCACAGCGTCTGCAAGGCTCACCTTTGCGCTTCCCGGCTTCAGCGGCTTTGGCTGGCTCGGTGCTGGCGCCCAGCCCGACAGGTAAACAATCTCGAACGTCGCGCGCACGCGTCCGTCCGGGTCACTGAAATTCTGCGCATAAAGCTCGGCCATGCGCATCAGCACACGCCGGGACAGGGGCTGGCCCATGCCCGCCGCGAAGGCCGCCCGCTCGCCCATGCCTTTCAGGTCTGCCAGCAAGCCGAACACGGAATCATAGCGCACCACCACGCTTTCGCGGTCCACCACGGGCAGGGCAAATCCGGCCCGCTGCATCAGCGCCGCCATGTCGGCCAGCGCCGGAAGCGGCGACAGGCGCGGCGCAAGACCGCCCATGATCTCCGTTTCAGCCTCGATCAGGCACGCGCGCAGCTCGGCCAGCGTGCCCGCCCCGAACAGCGCGCCCAGGAACAAGCCATCCGGCTCCAGCACGCGGCGCACCTGTATCAGAGCGCCCGGCAGGTCGTTCACCCAGTGCAGCGACAGGGCTGACACGACGAGATCGAAACGCGCTTCATCGAAGCCAAGCTGCTCTTCATCGGCAACGGCCGCATCGAGACCGCGCTCTCGTGCCCGCGCCACCATGGCGGGGGAGGGGTCTGTCAGCGTCATCGCAGCCACTTTCGCGCCGCCCTTCAGCTGCTCGCTTACCCCCCCATCATGCCCGCCCAGCTCCAGTCCTGCCCGAAACGTACGGGCCGTATCGTTCAGCCGGTCGACAAGATCACTCGACACGCGGTCCTTCAGGAAGGAATACTCGTCGAAATGCGGTGCGGCCCGGTCACGGCGGCGCACCAGCAGGTCGCGATCGAACAGGCGCGGCGGGGCTTTGGGAGCGGCAGGAGGGGTCATGCCAAGCGATATGGACCGGCGTCCGGCCCGCGCAAAGGGCTTTCTGCGCGTGGCCGCTGACTTCCTGTGGCCACCCCGTTCTCTCGTTTCGGGCCAGCGCGGCGCGGGCAAGGGCCCCCTCGCACCGGAAGAATTCGGCCAGATCCATTTCCTGACAGGGCCCGTTTGCGAAACCTGCGGCAGCCCGTTCGACTTTGATCTTGGTCCCGGCGCAATCTGCGCCCCCTGCATCGCCCGTCCGCCGCGCTGGGACCGGGCCCGCGCCGCCATGGTATATGACGCGGCTTCGCGTCGTCCGGTGCTCGATCTGAAGCGCTCTGGCCGCCGCGATGGCCTGCAAACCCTCGCCGGCTGGATGGTCCAGTCGGGCCGCGATCTCGTCTCAGAGGCCGACCTGATCGTGCCGGTTCCCTTGCACTTTGCCAGGCTTGCGCGGCGGGGGTTTAACCAGTCTGCCTGGCTGGGACAGGCCATTTGCCGCATGTCCGGCACGCCAATTCTTGTCGATGCGATAAAGCGTACGCGCCGTACACCCAGTCAGGCGGGGCTTTCCGCACGTCAGCGTCGCCGCAACGTGGCGGGGGCGTTTACCGTCAGAAAGCCCGCGATAGCGCGGATATCCGGCCGCCGGGTGCTGCTTGTCGACGATGTGTTAACCACCGGCGCCACACTCTCGGCTTGTACACGTGCCCTGAAACAGGCAGGCGCAGCCAATGTGGACGTGCTTGTGCTTGCGCGCGTTGTCCGGGAAACAGATGTCACCATATAAGCCAAAGAACTCACAGCTTTAAGGAGCCTGCCCGTAATGCCCAAGGTTACTATCTATACGCGCGCCTTCTGCCCGTATTGCAGCCGCGCCGTATCCTTGCTGAAGGAAAAGAAGATCGCCATGAAGGAAATCGACGCGGGCATGGATGCCGCGAAGAAAGCCGAAATGGTCGAACGCTCTGGCGGTGCCCGCACGTTCCCGCAGATTTTCATCGGCGACAAGCATATCGGCGGCTGCGACGACATGATGGCACTTGAACGCGCCGGCAAGCTCGACGCGATGCTTGCGGCCTGATCAGGTATGATCCGTTACGCGCTCATCTGCGGTGATTGCGAACACGAATTCGAGGCATGGTTTGCCTCGTCTGCCGCCTTTGACGCGCAGGCGAAAAAGCGCCTCGTCACCTGCCCGGAATGTGCCGGAGCCCAGGTCACGAAACAGATCATGGCGCCGTCGGTGAAATCGCCCAAGAAGACGGCGGCGCGCTCGGAAGCTGAAAAGCTGGCGGCCGAATTTGCCGCCAGGGCCCGCGACCAAATCGCGAAGAACTTCGACTATGTCGGCGAAAGCTTCGCCGACGAGGCCCGCGCGATGTATTATGGCGAGACTGAAGACCGCCCGATCTGGGGCGCCACGACGCCTGAGGAATCGGCTGCCCTGCTCGAAGAGGGCGTCCCGGCTGCGCCCCTGCCGCGCGCCTTCACGCCAAAACCCCCGAAACAGGCCCGTACCAAGGGCAAGCTGAACTGAACACGCACCCGCGCGCTTTGCCGCGCTTGACCCAAGCTGCGCCTTCGCTAATACGGCGTGCAGATACGAGTCACGGAGAGGCCTCATGGCGACCAGCGAATATCATCACGGCGATATGGACATCGAAGCACAGCAAGCCACCTGGCATGGCTTCATCGTGGGCAGCACCTGGGGCGGCCTGATGATCGTGCTTTCGGTTGGCTATGCGGTCCTCGCCGTTGCCATCGGCATGAACTGGATGATCTCGCTCGGTATCATGGCTGTTGTCGGTCTGGCCGCTGGCCTGTTCCTGAACATGGGTGGCCGCTGGATGGCAACGCTTGTGCTGCTCATCATCCTGGCCCTTGTCGTTCAGGGCTTTATCGCCCTTTTCGGGCTGATGCTCTAGGCAGTTTTCCGCACTAGCAAAGCTTGAGGCAGTCCTGGCACCGCACCATCGCGGGGTCGGCCTCCAGCATGTCGCGGGGTATCGCTCCGCCACATTGCGTGCACAGGCCGAACTGGCCGCCCTCCATCCGCGCCAGCGCCGCTTCAATCCGTCCAAGCTGCCGGTTGCGCTCAAGCAGCGCGTTTCGCCGCGTATTCGTCATGTCTTCGCGCGTGAGGCGAAGGCATTCGGGCGCATCGGGGGAAATATCCCTTTTCATGCCAATATGCTGCGTCGGCTTTAAGGGCTTGGCAAGGCGTTTCGGGCGAAAGTCGTTCGTCTTACAGGGGAATTGCATGCATTCGCGTGCTCCCGGCTGCCGAGGAGGCTTTCATGGGCCAGCCGCCCCTTGTCATGCGCCATGCAACCAAGCGCTTTGGCGCGTTCACAGCCGTGAGCGACCTGTCGCTGGACGTACCCGAGGGCGCAATCATCGGCTTCCTGGGGCCCAACGGCGCGGGCAAGTCGACCAGCCTGCGCATGGCGCTTGGCGTGATGCAGCCGGATTCCGGCTCGGTCAGCCTGTTCGGCAAGCCGCCGGAGATCAGCACGCTGAAACGCGTCGGTTTCCTTCCCGAGGAACGCGGCCTCTACAAGAAGATGACCACCCGCGCGACGATCGAGCATTTCGCGCGCCTGAAAGGCTTCACCGCCCGCGATGCCCGCGCCCGCGCGATTGAGCTGCTCGACATGTCGGGCCTCTCCGAGCTCAAGGCAACGCGCATCTCCAAGCTCTCCAAAGGCATGGCGCAGAAAGTCCAGATCCTGTCCACGCTCGCCCACCGGCCGGACTTCCTGATCCTCGACGAACCTTTCTCGGGCCTCGACCCCGTCAATCAGCAAGTGCTCGAAGACCTGATCCGCGCCGAGCATGAGCGCGGCGCCACGATCCTCTTCTCTACCCATGTCATGGAACATGCCGAACGCCTTTGCGACCGCATCGTCATGATGGCGCGGGGCCGCAAGGTGTTCGACGGCACGCTGAATGAAGCCTTCAACGCACTGGGGCAGGGGGCCCGCATCGCTGTCAGCGAAGGCTTTGACCTCGCCGCTGCACTCGCCCCAAAGGGCTTCGAGGCCCACCGTGCGCCTGACAAGGGCCCGGCAGACGCCTGGCGTATCAGCCTGCGGCCCGGCACAGGGGCACAGGACGCCCTGCGCGCGGCCATCGAAGCCGGCGCTCCCATTGTCGGCTTCGCGCCTGAAGAGGCCCGCCTGCGCGATGTCTTCGTCTCGCTCGTGGGCGAGGCCGATGCCGCCGCTCTCGTTGAATCCACCGGGGAAGGGGCAACCGCCTGATGCGCAATGTCTATCTCATCTTCCGGCGTGACTATCTGGGCTACGTAAAGGCCTGGGGTTTCTGGCTCAGCCTCGCCGCCGTGCCCCTCTTCATGCTGATTGGCGGCACATTTGCCATCTTCGCCGCCAAGTCCTCGCCCGTGCGCTATTACGCCGTCGTCGAGAGCGGTTCTGTCTATGCCGATGCCATCGACGCCGAGTTTGCCCGCGATGAAGCCGATATCGGCAACCAGGCCCGCGACATGGCCGAAGGCATGGACCTGACCGACGACCAGCGCGACCAGTTGCGGGACAATGCAGCCGCTTCCTCACGCAAGTTCATCCGTGTGCCTGCTCCCGCAACGGCCATAGACGACCTGCGCCCCTATCTCCTCGGCCAGCAGCTCGTCTCCGGCCCGCTCGGCGACAAGCCGCTCTTCGCCGTGTTCATTCCCTCGTCCGATGGCACCAGCCTCGAATACTGGAGCGATGATGTCAGCGTCAGTGGCCTGCGCTGGCAGGCCGAGGCTGCCATGCGCCGCCTCGCCCGCCAGCAGGCCTTCAGCGAGGCGGGCCTCGGCGATAACTTCCTCGACACGGTCGATGACAGCGCCCTGACAGTTCCCGCCCACCGTATCCGCACCGTCGCCGAACAGACCACGGCTGGTTCTGCAGTCACCATGGCCGACAAGGCGCCCGTCTATGTCGCTGGCGGCCTCGCGTACTTCCTCTGGCTGATGATCTTCTCGATCATCCAGTACCTCTTGATGGGCACGATCGAAGAACGCTCGAACAAGATTTTCGACACGCTGCTCACCTCGGTGAAACTGCCGGAACTCCTCGCCGGCAAGCTGCTTGCCGTATTCGCCGTCACGTCCACGATGATGCTGTCATGGGGCCTGTTTGCTTTTGGCGCCTCGCTCTTTGCCACCAGCCAGATCCCCGGCGGCGCGAGCCTCCTCTCGCCCTTCCTCGCGGCTTTCGCCAATCCGGCCATCATCATCCCCGGCCTGATCAGCTTCCTGCTCGGCTACATCATGTATGGCATGATCTTCATGGCCCTCGGCTCGCTCTGCGACACGATCCAGGAAGCGCAGACCCTGCTCAGCCCGATGATGATCCTGCTCATGCTGCCCATGTTCGCCATCTTCATCGCGTTCCAGGATCCGGGCTCGCCGGTCATCGACATTGCGTCATGGATCCCGGTCTTCACGCCCTTCCTGTTGATCCTGCGCATGCCGCACAATCCGCCCATGTGGGAAATCATCGCGCAGATGCTGATCATGGCCGTCACCGCCGCCACGATCCTCTGGCTCGCCACCAAGGTCTACCGCGCAGGGGCCATCCACGGCGCCGGCATCGGCGACCTCGGCGGCGTCTTCAAACGCATGTTCCGCCGCAAGAAGGGCTGAGCCGGGACGGAGCCCAAGCCTGCATTGGTGCTTACTGCACGCCATCGCTGTCGCGGATGCGCTCAAGCCCGTCGAGCAGGAGATCGACCGTAAATTCAAACTCGGTTTGGCTGTCGCACCAGCCTATGGTTGGCTCAAGCGTCTGGTGTATTTCCGAGGCTACCATGGCGGACAAGTTGGGTAATAGCGCGGCGATGCGCGTAAAATCATTTGGCGCCGCATCGACATCGAGCTTGCCGCCTGAAGAGGGCGGACTGAACAACTCCTGCACGAACCCGAATGGAAGGCTGCCGAGCGCGTGCAGCGCCCGGTGGGTAATCGAGTAGCTGAAGCCTGCTTCCACGAGCAGTGCGACGATGCGGTCTATGTAAGCGTACATGGCGAAAGGGATGCTCTGGCGCTCCGCAAGCAGGGCGGGCGTCCAGGCGTGGTGCATCACCACACTGCGCGCTGTCAGGCAGCGACTGCGCAAGTCTGATTTCCAGTTTGCCGTCAAGGCGGGTGGGCGCTCGGCCACAGCACCGGATATTTCGGTGAAGAGCTGCTCGGCCATTCCATTCAGCAAGGCTTCCTTGGAGTCGAAGTAGCGATACAGCGACATGGCTTCCACCCCGAGCTCCGTTCCCAGACGGCGCATGCTCAACGCACCCAGCCCGTTACGGTCGGCCAGTTTTATGGCGGCCTTGAGCACCCGTTCGCGCGTAAGGGGCCGACGCGTCTTGCGTACCAATGAGCTCTCCAGTTCGGTCCACGCGCATCACCACGCCCATATAACTTGCGCAACCTTACGCCGTATGTTTAAAGTCTAAACAAAGCTTACAATGTAAGGTCAAGGAGTGCCCGCATGTCCCTCTCGACGCCAAGTCGTCTCGACGCCCTGCTCACCGGCATTTTCTATCTTGGCCTCGGTCTGACCGGTGCTCCAGCTTTCGTGGGGATATGGCCTTTGCTTTTTGTAGAGGGCGACCCAGCCGCGTCGATCGCCAACCTGATCGAACAGGAAAGGCTCGTCCGCATCAGTGTAGCGTTGGTGCTCGGCTCCGTTATTTTCCAGACGCTGACAGGTATCTGGTTCGCCCGTCTGTTTCGCGCCGCCGACACCCATGCCGCCAACACCATTGCGCTTTTCAGCACTGTTATCGCGGTCGCCACGCTCGCGAGTGCCGTTATGTTGCGGGTGGCGCTGGACGTTGCGGCGGGGCCGGGTGCTGATGAAAGTCAGCAACTGAGCTATGCTCTTCTTCAGGCCTGCTCGCGTTTCTGGGAGTTTGGCGCCATCTTCTTCGGCCTTTGGTTGATGCCTATGGGTTGGCTTGTCCTGAAAGCCCGATACGGGCCACGCGCGCTTGGCTGGACCCTTATCACAGGGAGCATCTGCTATGTGCTGAGCGTGTTCATAAGTGTGCTGGCGCCAGCAGCTGGCATCTGGGTAGCCGCGCTGCCAATCCTCGCGACAATCGGGGAATTCTGGATGATCGGACTGTTATTCTGGAAGGGCCTGCATCGGAAGCGCTGATAAGGAACCCCAAAGAAAAAGCCCCGCCAGATCGCTCTGACGGGGCTTTTTTCAGTTCGATAGACCGTAAAGCCTACACGATACCTTCGCGCTGGGCGCGCTTGCGAGCCAGTTTGCGGGCGCGACGAACGGCCTCTGCGCGCTGACGGGCTTTTTTCTCGGATGGCTTTTCGAAAGCCTGACGGGCTTTCATTTCGCGGAAGAGGCCTTCACGCTGCATCTTTTTCTTCAATGCGCGCAGGGCTTGCTCGACATTGTTATCGCGGACGACGATCTGTACGATGGGTCTTCTCCATTGGGTTAGGGGCGTCGCCCCGACGAATTCTTTACGGCTTTGTTGGCCATGAAGGGGCGCCTATATCACGCAAGAAGCGATTTGGCCAAGCCCCTTAAGTGATGCAAAGGTAATATATGACACAAACGCCGTCAGAAGCCTACCGTTCCCGCTGGGTTGAGGCCTTGCTCCCGCATGTCGCCTTTGATGGCTGGACCGATGCGGCCGCTGCCACAGCCGCCAGGGAGGCCGGGCTCACACAGGGTGAACAGGCCCTCGCGGCGCCAAATGGCGTCATCGACCTGCTCGAGCACTTTTTTGCCACTGCCGAAGCCGAGGCACGCGCCAATCTCGCCTTGCAGGACATGTCCGGCCTGCGCGTACCGGACAAGGTCAAGCGCGGCGTGCTGGCCTGGCTGGAAGCGTTGGAGCCGAATCGCGAGGCCGTGCGCCGTGCCGCCGCACGCGGCTTCCTGCCATGGGGCGCAGGCGCGGCGGCCCAGCGCACATGGTCGGTCGCCGACATGGTCTGGACCGCTGCGGGCGACACCGCCACCGACTATAACCGCTATTCCAAGCGCGGCCTGCTCGCGGCCGTCATTCCGGGCATCGTGATGCACTGGCTGGACAATCCAGCCCCCGCCGATCTCGATGCCTATGTGTCGCGGCGACTGCAGCAGGCGTCTGGCCTTGGTCGCAGCGCAGGCAAGGTCGTCGGCCCTGTTCTCGACAGGCTGAACGCACTGAAAAGCGCCGGAAAATCATCCGGGCGCGGACAGGGAAGCTGATTTGAGGGGGGAAGGTGTCGAGCGAAAGTTGATCAAGCGCCCCAGGGGGCTGGGGGGGCTGATGGGTCCGGGGTGCTTGGTATACACCTCCGCCCGACACTTAGAAGATGACGAGCGCCGGTGTTCCACGCAAGGCCAAAAAACGGCATTTTTGCCCCAATTCGATTACAATGCGGTTAGGCGACTGCAGATTAGCGGAATCGCCAGCCGGGCGAGCCTGAAAGGATGAGATGAGCGATACGTTCTCACGCAAACTGCCCCCTGAACCAAGGGTCGCCTTCCAGAAAGCCGAGATGCAACCCATCCTCGATGTCTATGGCCGCCTCGTCATTGCCGGCGAGGCGCGTGACTATGCCATCGGCATGGAAAAGGACATCGCCGTCTTCGCCATCTTCCGGCGCCACGCCGAAAACCCCACCTGGCGCATCGAGAAGGAGCCTGCGCTCGCCAATCGTCAGGGCCAATATGCTGTCTATGGCTCCGCCGGGCAGATCCTGCGCCGCGGGCGTGAGCTCAAACAGGTCCTGCGCGTTTTTGATACGCGCCGCTTCACTGTTGTGAAGTAACCACATCCGACGAATTTCACCCGTTCCGTTAACCTCTTGTTAATTAAAAAATTCTTGCGCGTTCTTTTGGAACATATTAGGAACAGGAACACGAGAACGGAGCAGGAACATGGGTATCGCAGTCAGCTTTCGGGGACGGTCTGGTAAGGCCTGGGAATTTCAGCGCGTGGCAGCAGATGCCCCTTGGGCCCGCAGCCCGGGCGTGGTCATATTCGCGGCGCCGGACGCCTACGGATGGCGCCTCATCCGTGTCGTTGAACTATCAGGCAAGCCGCATGATCTGCAGCCCATCTGGGCCTTGGCAGAGGCCGAGCGTTACGGCGCGAACGCCGTCTTCCTCGCGCTCGAGTTCGACGCCGCCACGCGCAGCCTGATGGCCAATGACATCGAGGAAGGCTTCTCGACCGTCTGCTTTACCGATCATTCCCGCAAAATCGCGGCCTGATCCCTATTCGCCCTTGCCCGGGCTGGTCAGCGCCGCCTGGGCATCTGCGGTTTCGGCCAGCCGGGTCAGCTCAATGAACTCGGCGCGATAGCCAAATTCATCTTCGCCCTTGGCACCCAGCCCCAGGTTTCGAATTGCCTCCCACCCGAACCCTGTGCCAAGGGCGTCGCCGCCCTTCAGCATTTCGCCAAACCCGGCCACAGCCGTGGCAAACCGGGCCCATTCGGGCGCGCGGTCAACACGGCCCACACGGTCCTTGTCGGTTACGGCATGGGTGATGAGGGTGGAGTCTGCCGCGCCTGGCGCCTTGTAGCGCAGCTTCACGAAGGCATATTCGCCATCCGTGCTGCCGGCCTTTGCCGCCTCGCCATAGCGCAGCGGATCAATCGCCGCGCCGTCTGATCCCGCCGGCGTCACTTCATAGATCGCCGTCACGCTCGTGCCTGCGCCAATGTCGCCGGCATCCACCTTGTCATTGTTGAAATCCTCGCGGTCCAGCATCCGCGTTTCATAACCAATCAGGCGGTATTCCGCGATCCGCGCCGGGTTGAACTCCACCTGGATCTTCACATCATCCGCAATCGGGAAAATATTGCCCGCCATGTCATCGGCCAGCACCTTGCGCGCCTCCGACAGCGTGTCGACATAGGCCGCGATGCCATTCCCCGTCTGGGCAATCTTCTGCATCATCGCGTCATTGTAATTGCCCCGTCCGAAGCCGATCACCGATAGGTAAATGCCCGTCTCGCGTTTGCGCGAGACAAAATCCTCCAGCTGTTCGGGGTCTGAAATCCCCACATTGAAGTCACCATCGGTCAGCAGCATCACGCGGTTGACCGCATCCTTCTTCAGGCCCTGTTCGGCGAGCGAATAGGCGAGCCGCAGGCCTTCGCCGCCCGCTGTCGAGCCACCAGCCTGCAGGTCTTCCAGCGCCGCCACGATCTTGCGCTTGTCGCTCACCGGCGTCGGCGGCAGGATTTCCCCCGCAGCCCCGGCATAGACCACAATCGCAATCGTGTCCGTCGGCGCCATCTCCTCCAGCATCAGCTTGATCGCCTGCTTGGCCAGCGGCAGCTTGTCTTCGGAGAACATCGAGCCCGACACATCCATCAGCAGTGTCAGGTTGATCGGCGGGCGCGCATCACGGTCAATGTCGCGGCCCTGTATGCCGATCTGCATCAGTTCGCGCCCCGCATTGAAGGGCGAGGGCATCAGGTTCACGCTGGTCGAGAAAGGGTCCGCGCCTTTCTCTGGCTGCGGATAGGTATAGTCGAAATAATTGATCAGCTCCTCGATGCGCACGGCATCCTTCGGCGGCAGCGTGCCACCCTTCAGGAAGCGCCGCACGTTTGCGTAGGAGGCCGTGTCGACATCAATCGAGAAAGTCGAGACCGGCTCTTCGCTGGTCAGCTTCACCGGGTTCGATTCGACATCCTCATACTTGTCCCGGAATTCCGGCTCCGGCGCGGCCTGAACTGGCATCGGCGCTGACATGGAGCGGCCCATCACGGCGCCGGCGACGGCCGGTGGTGGTACAGACGGGGGAGGGGGCGGCGGGGGTGGCGGCGCTTCCACACTCACCTCATCTGCCGGCGCGCCGGTTTCCGATGCACATCCCGTCAGCAGCGCTGCCGCTGCCACACTCGCCAATACCAATCCACGTAGTCGCATATCCCGTGTCCCTCCGTTTCGCGTCCGGGCACAGAGTGGCCGAGTCGTCATGGCGGGAATAGGGCAAACTCTGGATTGTTTGGAGATTTTTGCGGCGTCAGTTGGACCGGTCGACCTGCGCGCCATACCATTGCTCGACATCCTTCTCGAGAATGTCGAGCGGGCGCGGCCCGCCCGCGAGGATTACTTCATGGAAGGCCGCGCGGTCGAATTTAGGACCGAGAACGCGCTCGGCGCGCTCGCGCAGGTCCAGGATGCGCTGGCGTCCCACCCAATAGGCTGCCGCCTGTCCCGGCCACACCGTATAGCGATCCACTTCCGCCGCCATGGCCGGTTCAGGCTGCCCGGTCACGCTGGTCAGGTAGTCGATCGCCTGCTGACGGGTCCAGCGCATCCGGTGGATGCCGGTATCGGCGACGAGGCGTGCCGCACGGAACAACATGCTTTGCAAATAGCCGATGCGCCCCAGCGGATCATCCGCATAGAGCCCCATATCGTCCGCCAGCGTTTCAGCATACACGCCCCAGCCCTCGCCATAGGCCACGTTCCAGATCATCTGTCGCGCCAGCGGCAGGTTCGCGCGCTCGGCCGCCACGGCGCTCTCCAGGTGATGGCCCGGCAGCGTCTCGTGATAGACCAGCGTGGCGAGCGTAAAGTCGGGCCAGTCGGTCATGTCCTTCAGGTTGATCTCGAACACGCCCGGCGCCGTGCCATTGGCCGGGGCGGCGCTATAAAAGGCCGACGGTGAAGAGCTCTGCAGGAAGTCCGGCACCGCGCGGATGGCCACCCGCGTCTTCGGCAGTTTCGGAATTTCGCTCCCCAGCGCCGATTCTGCTTTCTGCTCCAGCTGCCGCATCCGTTCCAGCAGCGCGATCCGGCCCTCTTCCGTGTCGGGATAGGCCTGCTCCGGCAGGGCTGCCAGCGCCACCAGTCGTTCGGCCACGGTACCCTCGACAAAGCCCGCCTCGGTCAGCGCCGCATCGATCTGGTCGGTCAGCGCAATCACTTCGCGCTTGCCCAGCGCGTGCAGCTCTTCGGCGCTCACGCCATCATAGGTATAGGCCGCCAGCGAGGCGTCATAATAGGTATCGCCATCCGGCAGCTGCCACACGCCCGGCTGCGACGGGGCCTTGGCGGCCAGTGCAATCATGTCATCGGCAAAGCGCTCATAGGCTGGCAGGATATTGTCCTCCACCAACTCGCGCGCTTTCATGGCCAGCCTGTCGCGTTCGTCGGATGTCAGGTCTTCCGGCCCGGAGAGCAGGCTGTCCAGCGTCACCACGAGAATATGGGTTTCGGCCGGGCCTTGGCCCATCTCGGTCGCCAGCACCGCCATCCGCCGCAGGATGAAATCCGGCGGGATAACGCCCGCAGAAGCATCGGCGTAAAGGCGGCGGCGTTCGTCATCAATCGCGTCGGGCAGGGCGGCAAGGCGCGCAATATAGTCTCGTGCATCCTGCCCCGTCAGCACCGGATGCGATTTCGTCATCAGGTCCGGCACATCGATATAGGCGCCGCGCATCTGGTCAGCGACATAAGGATAGGCGATGCCGAGCCCGGTCTGCCCATGTCCGGCCACGAACAGGCTCTCTGCCGTCTCATAGGCCTTGATCAGCGTTTCCAGATTATGCGCCTGCGCGCTGCCCGGTGCGGGTTTCGGCGTGTCGGCGAGGGCCTGCAGCATTTCCAGCCGCGACACACGTGTGCGCTCATAAGCGGCCTGTGAACGGTCCGTCAGATAGCGGTTGAAGTCATAGCCAACCGTCTTTTCGGTCAGGCCCAGCCGCGTCGCCAATTCCGGGTCGCGCGCCAGCTCGGTCTGCGCCAGCGTCGTCATCAGCTGGTCCACCTGCCGCGCGATTCGGCGCGGCGTGCCGGAATCATCAACAGCGGCCGAACACGTGGCCAGCGGCAGGGCCATGGCAAGGCCGATTGCTGCTGAAGCTACGCGCTTTTGGAAGCTGGTTAGCCTCTGCATGAACATGTCGTTGTTTTCACCTTGTCTGGACTGTACTTCAAGCCGGTTCGGGTGTTGTGGCCAGCCCCTATTTCCGCTAACGCTCGGCCCATCAAATCAGGAGCAGACACGTGAACAACCCCCCTGCAACACCGCAAAACGGCGGTACTTCGCCTCTCACAGGCCAGGTCCTCTTCTACCAGCAGCCCCAGCCGCTGTCTCCGGAAGATCACGGTGGCCTCGGCGTCAAGCAGGTCGCAGAACCCTTCGGTTTCATGCGTCAGGCCCATGCCGTGCCGATCACGGTCACCGAGTTCGGTCTCGCGGCCGCCTCCTATCCGATCATCTTTGTCGGCGCTGACCGTACACCGGTCGCCGTCATGGGCGTCCGTCAGGGCCAGAACCTGTTCGTCGATGCCAATGGTCGCGTGCCGGATGATCACTATGTCCCCGCCTTCGTGCGCCGCTATCCGTTCGTGTTTGCGTCCGACGACCAGTCAGATCGCCTGATTCTGTGCGTCGACCGTGCTGCGCCCATGGTGTCCAACCAGCCGGAAGTGCCTTTCTTCGAAAATGGCCAGCCGACCAAGTTCACCAATGATGCCATCGAATTCTGCAAGGAATTCGAGCGTCAGCGCCGTGCAACCGCTGAATTCACCAAGATGATTGTGGATCTCGACCTGATGGAAGAGAAATCCATCGGCTTCCAGCCGCGTGACGCGCAGGGCAATGAATCCGGTCCGCAGCAGAAAGTGGCTGACTATTTCGCCATTTCCGAAGAGCGCCTCAGCGCCCTTTCGGACGATAAATACCTTGAGCTGCGCAACAATGGTGCCCTTGGTGCCTGCTATGCGCACCTCGTTTCGCTGCTCAACTGGCAGAAGATCATCCAGCGCGCCATCCGCACCGCGCCGGCGGCCCAGCCTGCTGCCTGATCGCTATTTACACCTGGATTCAGGGGCGGCGTCGCAAGGCGCCGCCCTTTTTGCATCTGCGGCACATTGCTCGCGCCATGTTCACGAAAAGGCGAGGGTCTTCTTTCTGCAGCCAATCGCAGGCATATGGGCAGCTGGCGTAACGAAAGCCCTGTCATGATCCGTATCTTCACAAGCCTCCTGGCCCTATTCTTCCTCGGCGCCCTGGCCCCTGCCAGCGCGGCGCCCGTCGATGGCGGCCATGCCCGTGTCGAGCTGATCGCCGAGCGTTCCAGCGTCATGCCGGGCGAAACCATCTATGCCGCCCTCAAGATGGACCTTGATCCTGACTGGCACGTCTACTGGCGCAATGCGGGCGATGCCGGCCTGCCGCCAGAACTGATCCATCGCGAAACGAGCAACATTCCCGGTGGTGCCATTGGCGATTTCGTCTGGCCTGTCCCGCATCTCCTGCCCGTCGTCGAGGGCGAGATCATGGATTATGGCTACAGCTATGAGGTCATCCTGCCTTTCCCGCTGATGATCCCGGCCAATGCTTCCGGCACGGTCCAGCTCGATGTCGTGGCCGATTATCTCATCTGTGAAGACATCTGCGTGCCCGAAACAGCCGATGTCTCGCTGACGCTGAATGTCGGCGAACCCATACCTGACACAAAAAACGGCGACATGATCTCGCAATGGATCGCGCAGGCACCGCTCGCCTTCGTCGGCGAGGCCCATGTAGATACGTCCGCCACGCCCTGGAAACTCAGCCTGCGTGGCGAGCCCGGCCTCACGCGCGACGCCGACATCCGCTTCTTCCCCTTCGGCCACGAGATCAGCCATCCCGCCGCCCAGCCCGTCAGCTTTGGCTCTGCTGGCGCAACGCTCTCGCTCACCCCTGCAGGCAGCACGCCGCTCGACGGCAATCTCGATGGCGTCCTCGTCGTTGAACACGCAGACGGCACGCGCCTCGGCTATGAAATCTCGGCTGCGCAGGGCCCGGCCTTCGAAAACACGTCCGGCCTTGCTGCCATTCGCTCCGGCAAGGGCGGGGCAGGGGGGGGCACCAGCCTCCTCACGCTCGCCTTTTTCGCCCTGATCGGCGGCCTCATCCTCAATCTCATGCCCTGCGTCCTGCCGGTCCTCTCGATCAAGGCCATGGGCATGGTCTCGGCTGCCGCCAGCGGCCACGCCAACGAGCTGCGCAGCCACGGCATCTGGTACACGGCCGGCGTCCTCGTCTCCTTCGCTGCCCTCGCAGGCGCCATCGTCGCCGTGCGCGCCGCCACGGGCTCGGCCACGCTTGGCTTCCAGTTGCAGAACGGGCCGACCGTCGCCATTCTCGCGCTCATCATGTTCGCCATCGGTCTCTGGCTGATGGGCCTCTTCGAGCTCGGCACCTCCATCCAGAACACCGGCTCAGGCCTTGCCAGCCGCAACGGCGCCGCCGGGGCCTTCTTCACCGGCATCCTCGCCGCCGTCGTCGGCGCGCCCTGCGTCGGGCCTTTCCTTGGCGTGGCCCTTGGCGCGGTGCTCAGCCAGCCCGCGCCGGCCGTCTTCATCGTCTTCCTCGCGATGGGTTTCGGTCTCGCGCTGCCATTCCTCCTGCTCAGCTTCGTGCCCGGCCTGCAGCGCCTCCTGCCGAAACCCGGCAAGTGGATGGAAACGCTGAAGCAATTCTTCGCTTTCCCCATGTTCCTCACCGCCGCCTGGCTCCTCTCCGTGCTCGGCGCCCTGGCCGGCCACAGCGCCGTCGCCTGGACCGTCGCAGGGGCAACTGCCATCACGTTCGCCATCTGGCTCGCCCGTCGCGGCGGCATTCCTGCCCGCGCCGTGGCGGCGGCTGTCCTCGTCCTCGGCTTTGCCTACCCGGCCCTGCGCGCCAATGCGCCCGCCGCCGCTGAAGGCAGCTCCACCGCCTATGCGGAGAAATACGAAACCGAGGCCTGGAGCCCCGAGCGTGTCACCGAGCTGACCGCGCAAGGCCGCCCGGTCTTCGTCGATTTCACCGCAACTTGGTGCGCCACCTGCCAGCTCAACAAGCTTAGCACGCTCAAGACGGCGGCGGTCCACGAGGCCTTCGCCAATGCCAATGTCGCTTTCCTCGTCGCAGACTTCACCCGCAAGGATCCCGTTATCGCCGAGGAACTGAAGCGGCGCGAGCGCGCAGGCGTGCCCATGTACCTCTGGTATCCCGCAGGTGCATCAGAGCCCGATATCCTGCCTGAAATCCTGTCTAAAGACCTTGTGATTGGACTTCTCGACGCCTCCTGACTTGAATACGGGGCAGGAGGGGTCGATTTCTACACCAGATACCAAGGAGACTGCCCATGTTCAGCCGCCGCAACTTTTCCCTCGCCGCAGGCATGGCCGCCGCTGTCGCCCTGACCGCCGGGGCCCTTATCGCCTCAACGGCCAATGCCAGCCCGCTCGTCGCGCCCGGCGAACCGGCGCCGGCATTTATCGGCCTTGATTCCGAAGGCCAGAGCGTCTCCCTCGCTGATTTCGCCGGCAAGACGGTGGTCCTCGAATGGACCAATGATGGCTGCCCCTTCGTTCAGAAACACTACACGACGCCGCCCTCGAACATGCAGACGCTGCAGGCCGAGGCCGCCGCGGATGATGTTGTCTGGCTTTCCGTCATCTCTTCGGCCCCCGGCAAGCAGGGCCATGTTTCCGGCAATGAGGCCAATGCGCTGACCACCAGCCGCAGCGCCGCTCCGGCCCATGTTATCCTCGACCCGTCCGGCGACATCGGCCGCCTCTATGGTGCCAAGACGACACCCCACATGTTCGTCATCCGGCCCGATGGCACGCTGGCCTATGAAGGCGCTATCGATTCCAAACCGTCTGCCCGCGTCCCGGACATTGACACGGCCACCAATTACGTCCGCGCCGCCCTCACCAGCGTCGCCGCCGACGAGCCCGTCACGGTTGCCAGCTCCAAGCCCTATGGCTGCTCTGTGAAGTACGAATAGGCTGCCGCTCAAGGCCTCCATCGCGTAGCGCTCATCCTGAGCGAAGTCGAAGGACGAGCGTGGGCTTACTGTTCTCGCCTTACGGGGCCCGTCCTTCGACTTCGCTCAGGATGAGCCCCTCTTGTCCCCATCCCCAGCGTCAGGCTTGCCTTCACCTCCCTCCCATTTATGACAGGTATGTCT